>WBZR01000056.1_pt1 | contig 188822 bp, 176 predicted proteins | sample 5204231 | NCBI WGS metagenome assembly WBZR01 (sample SAMN12412403, study PRJNA552823) | activated sludge metagenome | isolation source: activated sludge from anammox sidestream of wastewater treatment plant... | place: USA: Virginia | collected 2017-08
CGGCCCCACTGGCTGCACGCTCAACACAGCGACGTTTGTTCCACCCCCACATCACGTCGTGCCAGAGGCGCTCGGCGACCTGGAGAGATTCCTCTATGCGAAGGACGAGCTACCACCACTCGTGAAGATCGGGCTCGCGCATGTGCAGTTCGAGACCATCCATCCCTTTCTCGACGGCAACGGGCGGGTGGGCCGGCTGCTGATCACCTTCCTGCTGACCGAGCGTGGCGTGCTCCACAAACCTGTGCTCTACCTCTCGCACTATTTCAAAGCGCATCGGCAGGCTTACTACGATCATTTGCAGGCCGTACGCGTTCACGGCGCCTGGGAAGAGTGGCTTGCGTTCTTTCTGCGCGGCGTGACCGAGGTTGCCGAGCAGGCGGCTGTCACCGCGCGAAACATACTGTCCGTACGCGAGGAGCATCGCCGTGCGATCACCGAGCATCTCGGACGCGCGGCCGGCAACGGCCATAAGGTGCTTGAGTCGTTGTTCGATCGTCCGATCGTTTCCGTCAGCGATGTGCGCAAGATCACTGGGACCACCTTCGCCGCAGCGAACAGTCTGGTTACACGCCTTGCCAAAGTTGGGGTGCTCAGCGAGATGACGGGTTATGCCCGCAACCGACGTTTCCGCTACGCCTCCTACATCGCATTGTTCAACGAAGGCCCATCGGCCGCGCCATGAGCCAGTTCACCTTCCTTCAGCGCGAATGGGCCGCTGTGTTCGAGGCCGCATCGAAGGCGGAAGCGGCAGTGTACGGCGATCCTCGGGCGGCCTGCTTCTATACCCGCCGAGCGTTGGAACTGGCGGTACGCTGGGCCTACAAGCATGATGCTTCCCTCAGGCTCCCGTACCAGGACAACCTTTCCGCCCTGATCCACGACCCCAGTTTCAAACAGTCGGCTGGGGAGGCCGTGTTCAGCAAAGCACGGGTGATCAACACCCTCGGCAACCGCGCCGTACACAGCCATCGCCCGGTGCCTGAGTCGGATGCGCTTGCTGCTGTCCGCGAGCTGTTCCACGTCGCCTATTGGTTCGCGCGTACCTATGCACGGGCAGGACGGCCTGCGCCGACGCTCACGTTCGAGGCCGCCGCGCTTCCGCGTTTGGCCACGATGACGGCGCGGACGGCCGAGCAGTTGCAGACGCTGGACGCGCGCCTGCGAGAAAAGGACGAGAGCCTCGCGGCTCTGCTGACCGGCAAGACCGCACTCGATGAGGAGCTGAAGCGGCTGCGCGCCGAGGTGGCTGAGGCAAAGAAGGCGGCAACCGCCCAGGCCGACCCACATGATTACTCGGAGACCGAGACCCGCGACTACTTCATCGACCTGCTGCTCAAGGAGGCCGGCTGGCCGCTCGACCAACCTCGCGATCGAGAGTATGAGGTCAGCGGCATGCCCAATCAGGAGGGACATGGCTTCATTGATTACGTGCTGTGGGGCGACGACGGTAAACCGCTGGGGCTGGTGGAGGCCAAGCGTACCCGGCGAGATCCCCGGGTGGGGCAGCAGCAGGCGAAGCTCTATGCCGATTGTTTGGAGCGGCAGTACGGCCAGAGGCCGGTCATGTTCTATTCCAACGGCTACGAACATTGGCTCTGGGACGATACCAGTTACCCGCCGCGCCGGGTGCAGGGGTTTTACAAGAAGGCCGAACTCGAACTCCTGATCCATCGGCGCGAGACCCGGCGCTCACCGGCACAGGCGCCCATCAGCTCAACCATCGTCGAGCGGCACTATCAGACTCGCGCCATTCGCCGTGTCGCCGAGGCGTTCGAGCGCGACCACGACCGCAAGGCGTTACTCGTGATGGCCACTGGTTCCGGCAAGACACGCACGGTCATCGCGCTGGCAGATTTGCTCATGCGCTGCAACTGGGCCAAGCGGGTCCTCTTCCTCGCCGACCGCGTGGCACTCGTGAACCAGGCCGTGAATGCGTTCAAGACCCATCTGCCCGATGCATCACCGGTGAATCTGGTCGCGGAGAAAGACGGCGAGGGCCGCGTGTATGTCTCGACGTACCCCACGATGATGGGACTGATCGATGAGGCGGCTGACGGCCAGCGACGTTTCGGTGTGGGGCATTTCGATCTGGTGATCATCGATGAGGCGCATCGCTCGGTGTTCCAGAAGTACCGCGCCATATTCGACTATTTCGATTCACTCCTCGTGGGGCTCACCGCGACGCCGAAGGACGAAGTCGACCGTAACACCTATGGCCTGTTTGACCTTGAGAACGGGGTGCCGACCGACGCCTACTCGCTTGAGGAGGCCGTGCGCGACGGCTTTCTCGTGCCGCCACGAGCGGTCTCGGTCCCGCTCAGGTTTCAGCGCCAAGGCATCACGTACGACGAACTGTCGGAAGACGAGAAGGATCAATGGGATGCGCTTGAGTGGAACGACGACGGTACGGTCCCTACCAGGGTGGAGGCTGAGGCGGTCAACAAGTGGCTCTTCAATAAAGATACCCTGGATAAGGTCCTTGCGCATGTGATGACCAGGGGCCTCAAGGTGGCCGGCGGCGACCGACTCGGCAAGACCATCGTCTTCGCGAAGAATCAGCAACATGCGGACTTCATTGCCGAGCGCTTCAACGCCAACTATCCGCATTTCAAGGGAGAGTTTGCGCGGGTGATCACCTTCGAGACCGAGTATGCACAAAGCGTGATCGACAGGTTCTCACAGAAGGACAAGGCGCCTCATCTGGCGATTTCGGTCGACATGCTGGATACCGGGATCGACGTGCCGGAGGTGGTGAATCTCGTTTTCTTCAAGCTGGTGCGATCCAAGACGAAGTTCTGGCAGATGGTCGGTCGCGGCACGCGGCTGTGTCCGGATCTGTTCGGGCCGGATCAGCACAAAGAGTGCTTCCACCTCTTCGACTATTGCCAGAACCTGGAATATTTCAGTCAGGACCTTCCCGCCACTGAGGGCGCGGCGGCAGAGTCACTTGGCAAGCGGCTCTTCAATGCACGGCTGGAACTGATCGCTGCGCTGGATGGCGCTACCCACGAGCCGCCGGTCTCGGCGACTCACGAGGTGCTGCCAACTTATGGAGATCCGGCGACGAAGGAAGAGGTGCGTCGATCCGTCGCGGAGCTGTTGCAAGTCGAGGTGGCGGCGATGAACGTGAATAACTTCGTGGTCCGTCCACATCGGCGCCTGGTCGAACAGTATGCGAAGCCCGGGTCCTGGGTGGTGCTCTCGAAGGAAGCCCTGGCTGAACTCTCCCGCGAGGTAGCCGGACTACCTACTGAGCTCGATCCCGAAAAGGAAGAGGCCAAGCGGTTCGACCTCCTGGCTCTGAGCCTTCAGCTTGCCTTGCTCCGCGCTGAGCCGGGATTCCCGCGCTTGCGCGACCGCGTCAAGGAGATTGCGGGACTCCTTGAAGAGAAGCGCGCGATCCCGATGGTCCGCGGGCAGATGGCGTTGATCCAGGACGTGCAGCGCGATGAATGGTGGCAAGACATCACGGTGCCGATGTTGGAGGCCATGCGCCGCCGGTTGCGCGGGTTGGTGCAGTTCATCGACAGGCGTCAGCGCAAGCCCGTGTACACAGATTTCGAGGACCTGATGGGGAGCGAGAGTACCGTCACCCTGCCCGGGTTTGCGGTGGGAACTGATCACGCCAAGTTTCTCGCAAAAGTGCGAGCCTTTTTGTGTCAACACCTCGATCACGTCGTAATTGCCAAGCTTCGCACGAACAAGCCGCTCACCGCCACCGACCTGTCCGAGCTGGAGCGCGTGCTTGCAGAAAGCGGCACGGGCGGGCCGGACGACATCCGTTGGGCAGCAGATGAAGCCCAAGGCCTAGGCCTCTTCGTGCGATCGCTGGTGGGGATGGAGCGGAGTGCGGCCAAGGAGGCACTCGCGGGATTCATCGCAGGCAAAACCTTCACTGCAAACCAACTTGAGTTCATCAATCTGGTTGTGGACCACCTGACCGAGCACGGGGTGATGGAACCTGCTCGGCTCTACGAATCACCCTTCATCGATCTGAGTCCGCATGGGCCCGACGCGTTATTCAAGCCCGGAGAGCTGGACGATCTCTTGCGTGCGCTGGAAGCCGTGCGCGCCACCGCCTTGGCGGCGTGAGGCTCGATCTCGCTCAAGGCTCATCACATCAGGCCGGCGGTTCGACGGTCTGGTATTCGTGCGTGACCACTGCGCCCAACAGCACCAGGGTTGAGGAATAGTAGACCCAGAGCAAGAGCAGCACCACCTCCAGCAACGAGCCGTAGAGCTGCGTGTAGAGGGCGGCGTCTTCCAGGTAGGTGACGAACAGGGCCTTGGCGGCGATCCACAAGAGGCTGAACACCGCGCCCCCAATCGTGGCGCCACGCCAGGTCGGGCGCTGGTGCGGCAGGTAGCGATAGAGGCAGGTCACCGAGGCGAAGGCCAGCAGGAAGGGGAGGGAATAGGCGATCAGGAAGTCGTGGGCGGAGAGCGCCATGAAGTTCAGGCCCCAGAGGCGCGGGGCATAGGCGGTCATAAGTTCGATGGCCTGCGTGGCCACGAAGGAGATGAGCGTCAGGAAGCCCAGCATCCAGATCAACGCGATGGCTACCAACGTCGAAATCAACGGATGCCGTTTCGCCGCCGTGCCGAAGACGGCATTCACCGCATAATCCAGTTCGTAAAACACCAGGGCGCTGAACCAGCCGAAGGTCAAAAACACCACCCAACGGACTTCATTTTGTTCGGCCACCCGCCGAATATCCACCGCCAACCGTTCCCCCAAGCTCGGCAGGAATCCCTTCAGAAACCCCAGCAGAAACTGGTAGCCGATCACATCCTGGCTCACGATGAAGCTGATGCCGTAGAGCAGCAAGAACACGAGGGGAAAGAGCGACAAGAGCGAATAGAAGGCCAGTGAGGCCGCAAGGCTCGGGCAGCCGCGACGGCGGAAGGTGTCGAACACCCGAGAGAGGAACGACCAGCCCATCATGTGCGTCCGCGGGAACCCTTCCGGACGGCGTCGCTATTTCAGCAGCGGTGCGGCCTGGGTGGCCAAGGACCAGAGGCCGTTCGGGAACAGGCCCAGGAGCACGACGCCTGCGAGCGCGCAGGCCAAGACGAAGGACAGGGCCGGCGAGGTTTCCAGCCGTGAGTGGGTCTCGGCGGCGCCGTCGGCCTCGCGCATGTACATGACCATGACCACCCGCAGGTAGTAGAAGGCGGACACGGCGGCAAAAATGACCGCGACGACGGCCAACCAAGCCAGCCCGGCATGCACGGCGGCCATGAAGATGTAGAACTTGCCGATGAAGCCGGCGGTCGGCGGGATGCCGGCCAACGACACCAGGAACATGAGCATGAAGAAGGCGGCCAGCGGCTCCCGCTTGGCGAGCCCGGCGAAGTCTTCGATCTGGTCGCTTTCCTGCCCCTGCTTGCGCAACATGCCGACCAAGGCGAAGGCCCCCAACGTCATGAAGGAATAGATCGCGATGTAGAGCAAGACGGTGGCAAAGCCGGTGGAGGCCGCTTCCCCGCCCTGCTTCCCTGCGACGATCACCCCGATGAGCGCATACCCGGCATGGGCGATGCTGGAGTAGGCCAGCATGCGTTTGATGTTGGTCTGGACGATCGCCACTAGGTTGCCCAACGCCAGGGTTACCAGGCAGATGATCGTGAACAGTACCGACCAGTCGGCGCTCACGCCGCCCAACCCTTCCGTGAAGACTCGGAGGAAGGCGCCGAAACTCGCGGCCTTGGAGGCGACGGCCATGAAGGCGGTGACGGAGGTCGGCGCGCCCTGGTACACGTCGGGGGTCCACATGTGGAACGGCACCGCAGCGAGTTTGAAGCCGAAGCCCACGGCCAACAGCACCAGGGCCAGCGAGAGCATTGGGTTGCCGGTACCTTGGGCGGCGATCGCCTCGGCGATGACCGGCAGGCGCGTGCTGCCCGCCAGACCGAAGAGCAGGGAAATACCGTACAGCAGGATGCCGGAGGAAAAGGCGCCGAGCACGAAATACTTGGCAGAGGCTTCGAGCGACTGGTTCTCGCTCCGTTTGAGGCCGGCCATGACATAGAGCGAGAGCGACATCAATTCCGTGCCGAGGTAGATCGTCAGCAGGTCCGCGCCGGAGACCATGACCATCATGCCGGCCAAGGCCAGCAGGATGAAGCCGTAATATTCGCCGATGTTGAGCCGCTCTGCCTTGAGGTAAGCCAAGGACAACAACACGGTGAGCCCGGTGACGATGTAGAGCAGCAACTTCCAGAAGGCGGCATAGGAATCGATGATGACCAAGTCGCTGAACGCGGTGACACGGCCGGTCATGTGCGAGGACGTGTAGCCGATGCAGATGGCGAGCGTACCCAACGTGAGCCAGGCCAAGACCTCCTTCTTGGAGGCCTCAAGAACAGGATCTAGGGCCAGGATAAGGCAAGCCGCCCCGATGACGATCAGTTCGGGGAGGATGGCCAGCAGGTCCTGTAGAGGGATCGTCATTTCGTCACAGCCTGGTTGGAAGGGGAAGCGGAGAACGCTGTGGCCAGAGAGGCAGTGGCCGGTCGTGGTTGGCCGGGAGCCGGAGTCGCTTGTGTCGCGACGGCCGGTGCCTTCTGTCCCGCGAGCAGCTGCGTGACGCTGGCATGCATGCGGCTCAAGAGCGGGTTGGGGAAGATCCCGATGACGAAGACCAGGACGATCAGGGGAATGAGCGTCGCGGTCTCTCTGGCATTCAGGTCGAGCAGGTGCGCGCGATGGGCCGGCGCCGGGGTGCCGAAGACCACCCGCTGGGTGAGCCATAGAATGTAGGCTGCCGCCAAAATGACCCCGAGGGCCGCCAGCGCCGTGGCGCCTTTGCTCCAGACGAAGGTGCCGGCCAGCACGAGAAACTCACCCACGAAACTGTTGGTGCCGGGCAGACCCAAGGACGACAGGGCGAAGATCATCAGGAAGACCGCATAACGAGGCATGGGGCCGGCCAAGCCCGTGTTGTCCATGATCTGACGGCTGTGGGTCCGTTCATAGATGATCCCCACGCAGAGGAACAGGCCGCCGGTGGTGATGCCGTGGTTGATCATCTGCATCACCGCGCCTTCGATGCCTTGGATGTTCAAGACGAAGATGCCGAGGGTGACGAAGCCCATGTGGCTCACGCTGGAATAGGCGATCAGTTTCTTCATGTCCGCCTGGGCCAGCGCCATGTAGGCCCCGTAGATGATCGCGATGATGGAGAGGGCGATCATCGGCTTCGTGAACAGCACCGTGGCGTCGGGCAACATCGGCAGGCTGAAACGCAGGAAGCCGTACGTGCCCATCTTCAACAGGACGCTGGCAAGGATTACGCTCCCGGCGGTGGGGGCCTCGACGTGCGCGTCCGGCAACCACGTATGGAACGGGAACATCGGGACCTTCACCGCGAACGCGGCGAAGAAGGCGAGGAACAGCCACATTTGCAGGGTGGCGCTGTAGCTGCCGCGGCTCAAGGCCAGGATGTCGAAGGTGTGACCGCCTTGGAAGTACAGGACCAGGATGGCGACCAGCAGCAAGACGCTTCCGGCCAAGGTATAGAGAAAGAACTTGATTGCCGCATAGAGCCGATTCGGCCCGCCCCACACCCCGATCAGCAGGTACATCGGGATCAACATGGCTTCCCAGAACACGTAGAACAGGATGAAGTCCAGCGCGACGAAGACCCCCAGCATGGCCGTCTCCATGACCAGGAGCATCGACATGAACAGCGGCACACGCTGCTCGATGGCCGACCAGGAGACCGTGACGCAGAAGGGCATGAGGACGGTGGTCATCAGGACGAGCGGGAAACTGATGCCGTCCAGCCCGAGGCTGTATTGCACCGGCGGCGAGGTGATCCAGGAGGCGCGTTCCACGAACTGCATGGCCGCCGTCGACGGGTCGAAGAGCCACCAGAGCGGCAGCGAAATCACCAGATCGGCCAGGGTGAACCCCAAGGCGACCCAGCGGGCCGACTCCGCCTTCACGAACAGGCAGATCAGCGCCCCGAGGAGCGGCACGAAGACGATGAGGCTGAGCCAGGGAAAGGCGCTCACGTCGATCGATCCCTTACATCAACAGGTAGACGGTTAAAATGACGACGGCTCCCAGGGTCATGCCCAAGGCATAATGTTGGGTCTGCCCGCTCTGCGTCAGGCGCATCAACCAGCCGCTCCAGGCGATGGCCCGGGCCACGCCGTTGACGGCACCGTCGATGATCGCGACGTCCACATGTCGCCACATTTGGGTGGCCGCCGTCATGGTCGAACGGACGAACAGCCGATCGTACGCCTCATCGACATACCACTTGTGGAGCGACAATTCGTAGGCGGCACGCCATTGTTGCGCCAGCCGATCCGGCAGGCCGGGATTCAGCACATAGAGATAGTAGGCGGCGCCGATGCCGGCAAAACCCATCAACGTGGCCAGTCCCATGATGCCGTAGGCCGCCGCGCTCTCGTGGTGGCCGCCGCCTTCGCCGTGAAACACCGGCTCCAAGAACGAGGGGATGCCGAGGTAGCCCGCCACGATGCTCAGGACCGCCAATACCATCAGCGGCGCGGTCATCGTGGTCGAAGGCTCATGGACGTGACCGGCGTGGTGCGGATCGACATGGGATGCGCCCCAGAAGGTCACGAACACCAGGCGGAAACTATAAAAAGCGGTCAGGCCCGCCGTGAGCAATCCGCAAACGGTGAGGACCTGGCCCAGCGGACCGGCCGACCAAGACGAGACCAGTATGTCGTCCTTGCTGAAGAACCCCGCCGTGAGCGGAAAACCGGCCAAGGCCAGGGAGCCGACCAGGAACGTCCAATAGGTCAACGGGAGCTTGTCCTTCAGGCCGCCCATGCGGCGCATGTCCTGTTCGTGGTGGAGCGCGATGATGACGGAGCCGCAGCCGAGGAACAGCAGGGCCTTGAAGGCCCCGTGCGTAAGCAGGTGGTACATGCCCGCGCTGTAGGCGCCTAGGCCGCAGGCCATTACCATGTAGCCGAGCTGGCTCATGGTCGAATAGGCCACCACGCGCTTGATATCGGTTTGGGTCAGGGCGATGGTCGCCCCCAGCATCATCGTCAGGCCGCCGACCAGCGCCACCACGGTCATGGCCGTGGGCGAGAGGTTGTAGAGCGGCGCGAGCCGAGCCACCATGAAGACGCCCGCGGTGACCATGGTCGCGGCGTGGATCAAGGCTGAGATCGGCGTCGGGCCTTCCATGGCGTCGGGCAGCCAGACATGCAGCGGGACCTGGGCCGACTTTCCCACCGCCCCGGTGAAGAGCAGGAGACAGATCAGCGTCATGACCGAGACCGTCCAGCTGCTGCCCAACGGCTCGAGCAGATTGAGGGTCTGGCCTGCCGCTCCCTCGACCTGGGCGAAGACCGCGGCGTAGTCGAGCGAACCGAACGTCAACCATACGAGGAACAGGCCGAGAATGAACCCGAAATCTCCCACGCGATTGACCAGAAAGGCCTTGGTCGCGGCGGCGCAGGCGCTGGGGCGGTCGTACCAATGGCCGATCAGCAGGTAGGAGCAGAGGCCCACCGCCTCCCAGAATACGAAGAGCTGCAGCAGGTTGTCCGCCATCACCAACATCAACATGGAGAAGGTGAAGAGGGCGATATAGGAAAAGAAGCGGGCGTACCCCGGTTCCCCCTGCATGTAGCCGATGGTGTAGATGTGCACCAGCATGCTGACCGTCGTCACTAACACCAGCATGACGGCGGTGAGCCGATCGATCATGATGCCGATGTGGATGTCGAGGGTGCCCGACGTGAGCCAGGTGTAGAGGGGGACGTGGATCGGGGAGCCGGTGGCGACGTCGTACAGCGCCGACAGGGAGAGCAGGAATGAGCCGACCATGGCCGGCACCGCGACGAGGTGCGCGCGGTCCTTGACCCACTGCTCGCCGATGCCGACGATCACAAAGGCGAACAGGGGCAGCAACGGGATAAGGGCGTAGATCACCACTTCAACAACTTCAGTTCATCGACGTAAATCGTCGAGTTGGCTCGATGTAGGGCGATGATGATCGCCAGGCCGACGGCCACTTCCGCTGCCGCCACCGTCAGGGCGAAAAAGACGAACACCTGTCCGGCCACATGGTGGAAATATTCCGAGAAGGCCACGAAGTTGATGTTCGTGGCGTTCAACATCAGCTCGACCGAGAGCAGGATGACGATGATGTTCCGTCGAATCAGCACCCCCACCACGCCGGTGAGGAACACGAAGCCGCTCAGGATCAGGTAGTACGACAGGGGCACAGCCATGGGTCACCGCCGGTTAATCGGCCCGTTCAAAGATGTCTTTCTTCGCCAAGATGATCGCGCCGATCATCGCGACGAGCAAAATCAAGGACGCCACTTCGAAGGGAAACAAATAGGTCGAATAGAGGACCTCGCCGAGCGTTTCCGTATTGCCCGCCGTCTCGGCAGCATCCGCGGCGGCCGTGGTCGAGGCGGCCGTGCGGGATTGGATGAGCAGCAGCAGCACCTCGGAGAACAGCATGACCCCCAGCAGGCCGGCGACCGGCAGCTGGTTGTGGTAGCGCTCCTCCCGCTTCACGTTCAGCAACATGACGACGAACAGGTACAGCACCAGGATGGCGCCTGCGTAGACGATGATCTGGACCGCGGCGAGAAACTCCGCATGCAGCGTCACGTAAAGCCCGGCGACATGGAAAAACATGATCAACAGGGCCAGCGCGCTGTAGACGGGGTTGCGTAACGCCACCACCAGCAGCGAGGTCGCTGCGATGATGCCGGCGAAGTAGAAAAAGAAAAGCTGGTCCATAGTCCGTCGATCGATCAGGAACGGGCGCACCGTTCCATCGTCCGGCCTCCCGGGATGCCGCAAGAGTTGGCCGACACCCGGTCAGTGCTCCTTTTGCGGAAGATGCTTGAAGGTGACGTTGAAAAACGCCACGTTCGGGTGTTGCAGCTCGATGCGCTTTTCCTTGACGGGAAAGGCGCGGTCGCCGATGGCGAGCAGTTGCTGCTTGTTCAGGTGTAGCTGGCGCTTGTCGTAGACGGACCACTCGAATTCCCTGGTCATGGCCAGCGCATCCACGGGGCAGGCATCGACGCAGAGCCCGCAGAAGAGGCACCGCGTCATGTCCATATAGTATTCCTTGGAATACCGCTTGGTCGGTTCGCCCGGCACCTCGGCGCTCACGACCCGGATGACCCGCGACGGACAGGCGGCCTCGCAGAGGTCGCAGCCCACACACTTTTCGGTGCCGTCGTCGTACCGCAGCAGGGACAACATGCCGCGGTAGTTGTCGGGCAGCAGACGCTTCTCATGGGGGTATTGCAGGGTGATCGGCTTGTAGTTCAGCAAATGTTTCAACGTGGCCTTCATCCCCACGAGGAGTTCGTAGAAGGTCAACGTCTTCAGCCAGTCGCTGAAGGAGAGTTTTCGCCCGGCCCCTGTGGACAGCGCTCCGTTCATGCCGCTCCCTTACCGCGGGAAGATGTAGGCCGCAATCGAGGTCAGCACAATGTTGCCTAGCGCGATCGGCAGCATAACCTTCCAGCCGAACCGCATGAGTTGGTCATACCGCAGGCGCGGCAAGGTCGCCCGCAGCCAGAAAAACAGGAACAGGAAGAAGTAGACCTTGGCGGCGAACCAGACGACGTTTTCCACCCAGGCGATGCTCTCCAGCCCCAGGTGCCCCAGGAGGGTGCCGGGGTAGGGCGCATTCCAGCCCCCGAGGAAGAGCGCCGCCGCGACGCAAGACACCAGAATCATGTTCGCGTATTCGGCGATGAAGAAGAACGCGAACCGCATGCCGCTGTATTCGGTGAAGAAGCCGGCCACGAGTTCGCTCTCCGCTTCCGGCAAGTCGAACGGGACGCGGTTGGTTTCCGCCACCGAAGAAATCACATACACCACGAAGGCGAAGATCTGCGGAAACGGCAGGGCCAGCACGTACCAATTCCAGAACCCTCCGGCTTGTGCTTCGGTGATTTTCACCAGGCTCAAGGAGCCGGACAGGAGGATGACGCCCACGATCGCCAGGCCGACGTTCAATTCGTAACTGATGACCTGCGCCGCGGACCGGAGGCCGCCCAACAGCGAATACTTGCTGTTGGAAGCCCAGCCGCCCAGGATGATCCCATAGGCGCCGATGGAGGCGAAGGCCAGGATGTAGAGGATGCCGATATTGATGTCGCTGATGATGAAGGGCTTGATCTGCAGACCGAACAGTTCGACCGTGTGGCTCGGCCCGAACGGAATGACCGCAAACCCGATCATGGCCGGGACCAGCGCCAGGATCGGGGCGAGGCTGAACAAGAATTTGTTGGCGCCCGCCGGGACGATGTCTTCCTTGAAGAAGAGCTTCAAGCCGTCGGCGATCGGTTGCAGCACGCCGTAGGGGCCGACTTCCATGGGGCCCATGCGGTCCTGCATCCAGCCGAGGACCTTGCGCTCGGCGAGTGTGAGGACCATCACGGTCAACATCACCACGCCCATGACCGCGGCGATTTGAGCTAACGACACTGCCAGTCGCAATCCGATTTCCATAACAGCCATACTCCTCGTCCCGTCCTACGAGACCCTCGCGAGGGACACCTGCGCGCGCTTAAAATAGGGGATTTGTGTCTGAGGATCAATCGTCCAATCGGCGAGCTGCTTGGCCTCGCCGTCAAAATGTTCCGGGAACCAGACGACGCCGGCCGGCACCCGCTCACGCAGCTTCACCGTGGTGGTGAACGAGCCGCGCTCGTTCGAGACCCGCACCTGTCCGCCGTCGGCCAAGCCCAAGCGAGCGGCATCGGCCGGGTTGATCGACAGGAAACCCTCCTGCTGCAGTTGGAGCAGGCCTTTGGAACGGGTCGAGAGCTTCCCCGAGTGGAACAGCGTCTGGACGAACAACAGCGTGAAGGCATCCTGTCCCGCAGGCGGGGCCGGAGCCGTGGTATACCGCGCGGCGACATCCGACGCGAAGCCCTCGGCCAGGTAGCGCTGCAACTGGACCTGGTCCACCTTGGGAGAGGTCGGAGTCGGTCCCAAGAGCGCGTATCCCGGAATGACGTTCCGAATCTCCTTCAGGATTTCCCGGGCGTCTCCATATTCAAGGGGCGTCCCCATGAGGACCGAGAGGGCGGAGAACATTTCCCAATCCGGGCGGCTTTCTCCCACCGGGTCGATGGCTTGGCGCACGGTTTGGACATGCCCTTCTGAGTTCGTGAAGGTGCCGTTCTTTTCCAAGTACGAGCAGGCGGGCAGGACCACGTGGGCCATGGCCGCGGTTTCGGTGAGGAACAGTTCCTGGCAGACCACGAGATCCAATTTGGCGAGGGCTTCCTTGGCCTTGGCTGCGGCGGGCAACGTGCCCACCGGGTTTTCTCCGACCACGAACAGGGCCTTCAAGGTGCCCTTGTCTGCGGAGGCCAACATGGGCAGCAAGGAGGCTCCCGGCGTGCGAGGCAGGTCCTCGCGCCACAAGGAAGCCACACGGTCCCGCGCCGCCTGGTCACCGGCCGGAGCAGGGCCCGGGATGAATTCCGCCACCGCGCCCATTTCCACCGCGCCCTGGTCGTTGTTCTCTTCGGCCAACGGCGCGACGCCGCACCCCGGTGTCACGAGTTTGCCGAGCAGCAGCAACAGGTCCAACAGATTGGTGACTGTGCCCTGCGCGCCGGGATGGCGCAACACGCCGGGACCGACCAGGACGACCAGCCGTTTGGCTGACGCCAAGGCCCGTGCCGCCTCGCTCCAGTGGGTCTTCGTCTGCCCTGTCGCTGCCTCCAGGGTTTCCCAGGCAACGTTCTGCAGCGCCGCCGTGATCTTCTGGAGGAACTCCGGCGCGTGCTGCGCGAAGGTCGGCTCGACGAGGTTCTGTTCGAGCAGGGCCTTGGTCAGGCCGAGCACCTGGTTGCCGAACTGCGTCGGATGCGTGGGGAAGTGATGCGTGGCCAGATTCACGATGTTGCTCAGGGTATCCACTGCGGGCTGGAGGGTCTCGATCGTGACCAAGGTGGCCTGCCGTTTCTTGACCGCTTCCTTGACCTTGAGTCCGGTGATCGGACTCGTTTCCGTGACGTTCGTGCCGACCAGGAGGAGCGTGTCGGCGGAGATGATGTCCTCGAAGGCGACCGTCCAGCGGTGGGTGCCCTGGACTCGACGCAAGGCCTGGATGCCGTGGAGGTGGCCGTAGCGCGCGCCGCTGTCGATGTGGTTGGTGCCGATCACCAGCCGCATGAACTTTTGGAAGACGTAGAGGTCTTCGTTGGTACAGCGGGAGGTGATGAGCCCGCCGAAGGCGTCGGCCCCATGCGCGAGCTTCAAGCGGGTGGCCTGTTCGGCCACGTATTCGAGGGCCTCTTCCCAGGTCGCTTCGACCAACGTTCCATCCCGACGGATTAGGGGGTGTTGGAGCCGATCCGGATGGCTGGTTGCGTGGTACCCGAAGAACCCTCTGGCGCAGAGGTCGCCGTTGTTCCGGCCGGCGCCATGGGAGGAATTTACCTCGATGAGCTGGTTGTCCTTCGTCTGCACGGTGATACGGCAGCCGTCGCCGCAGTAGGTGCAGATGGTGTCGGCCCGCTTGAGCATCCAGGGGCGATATTCATACATCGACAGCCGGCTGGTGATGGCGCCGACCGGACAGATCTGCACGCAGCCGCCGCAGAACTCGCAATCGAGCTCGTGGGGGCCGAAATGTTTGATTTCGGTCATGGTGCCGCGGCCGACCGGGGCCAGGGCCTTCACATCCATCACCTCGTCGCAGTACCGGACGCAACGCAGGCATTGCACGCAGCGGTTCATCTGCGTTTCGATGACGGGGCTGAAGTATTCTTTTTGGAAAATCCGTTTGGTCTCGATGAAGCGGCTGGTCGTGGGCGTGTATTGGTGCGAGAAGTCCTGCAGGTCGCAGCGACCGCCTTGGTCGCACACCGGACAATCGAGCGGGTGGTTGGCCAGGATGAATTCCAGCACCGACTTGTGGGCGTCATCCACCACCGTGGTGGCAGTGCGGACGACCATGCCTTCGGCGACCGGCGTGCTGCAGGCGGTCTGCAGCTTCGGCATCTTCTCGACCTCGACCAGGCACATCCGGCAATTGGCGTCCGGCTTTAGCTTGGGGTGGTAACAGAAATGCGGAATCATCACGCCCACGCGGCGCGCCGCTTCGATCACGAGCGTTCCCTTGGGGACCGCGATCGTGGTGCCGTCGATGGTCAGGCGGACAGTGTCTGGTTTGGAATCGGGCATAATGTGACCGGTTCGAGGCCCTACTGTTTCGTGCCGACCGGTTCCGGCCGAATCAAGTTTGCGGCCTCCGCGGCGTGGATATAGGTAACGTATTCATGTCGCCAATGTTTCAACGTGCTCAAGATCGGCGAGACCTCCGCGTCCCCGAAGGCGCAGACCGTGCGTCCGGCGATGTGGTTGCACAGGTCGGTCAACGTTTCGAGGTCGGCCATGCGGCCGCGCCTGTTGACGATCCGGCGCATCGTTTGGACCAGCCAGGAACTGCCCTCTCGGCAGGGACTGCACTTGCCGCAAGACTCGTGATAGAAAAACTCCATCAGCCGGAGGGCGGCCCACACCATGTCCGTGCCCTCTTCCATGACCGTCACGCCGCCAGATCCCAACATGGATCCGGCTTGGGCGACGGACTCGAAGTCCATCTTCACGTCCAGATGATCGGGCGTCAGGAACGGCGCAGAGGCGCCGCCTGGAATGAACGCCTTGAGAGCCTTTTGGCCCCGCATGCCGCCGGCGTGCTCGTAAATCAACTCACGGAACGTGATCCCCATCGGGACTTCGTAGTTGCCGGGGCGCGCCACGTGGCCGCTCACACAAAACACCCGGGTGCCGGTGCTCTTGGGCGGCGAGCCGATGGAGGCGAACCATTCGGCTCCGCGCATCAGGATGTGCGGCAGGTTGGCGAGCGTCTCGACGTTGTTGACGACGGTCGGCTTGTTGTAGAGGCCGTGTGTCGCCGGAAAGGGCGGCTTCACGCGCGGGAGGCCGCGTTTCCCTTCGAGCGATTCCAGCAACGCCGTTTCCTCGCCGCAGATGTAGGCGCCGGCCCCGCGGTGGACCCACACGTCGACGGAGGTGCCGGTACCGAGGATGTTCTTGCCGACATACCCAGCCGCCCGCGCCTCCGCGATCGCCTGTTCGAGGATCTTCGCCCCCAGGACGAATTCGCCCCGGATGTAAATGTAGGAACTGGCTGCGCCAATGGCGTAACAGGCGATCAGGATACCTTCGATGAGTTGGTGGGGATCCCGCTCGATCAGCTGCCGATCCTTGAAGGTACCCGGCTCGCTTTCGTCGGCGTTGCAACAGAGATAACGCGGCCCTTGGTAATCCTTGGGCAAGAAGCCCCATTTCACGCCGGTCGGGAATCCGGCGCCGCCGCGTCCGCGCAAGCCCGACTTCATCACCACTGCGGTCACGTCCGCGGGGCTGACCTTGCCCAGCACCTTGCGCAGCGCCTGATAGCCGCCCACCCGTTCATAGTCCGCGAGCGATCCGCGGTACCCGGGCTGCAACATGTTTTTCAGCAGGATCGGTTCGTACGTCGGCATAGTGTCGCGATTACCCTTGGCTTTGGGTTCCAGCCGGTTCCGGCCACATAAAGGGACCGGTCTTCAATGTGCAGCTGCCGGTCTGCCGCAAGTCGGCCAGAATGCGATCGACCTTTTCCTCGGTCAACCGCTCGTAATAGTCGTCGTTGATCTGCATCATGGGGCCGGTCCCGCAGGCGGCCAAACATTCCACCGCGCTCAGCGTGAAGAGTTTGTCCTGCGTCGTCTCTCCCGGCTTGATGCCGAGTTTCTTGCCGATCCACCCGATGACCGTATCCGAGCCGACCAGCGCGCACATCAGGGACTTGCAGACCTGAATGTGAAACTTGCCCACCGGTTTCAAGTTGAGCATCGTGTAGAAGGTGGCCGTTTCATACACTTGCGGCGGTGTCAGCTTCAAGATGGCGGCGATTTCCTGCATGGCCGCCTCGGTGATGTAGCCCAGCTCGCGCTGCGCGAGGTAGAGCAACGGCAGCAACGCCGACCGCTTCACCGGATAGCGGGAGAGAATCTCATCAATTTCCGCCTGATATTTTTCCTTCAACATCTCTCTCACTCCACGCTTCAGCTCCGGTGAGGCGTGAGCCGGGTGCTTCCGCCTGCGCGCGTCCAACGAGGGTCTTCTGAGACCGCGCGTTGCGCGAGCACAGGAAGTAAACGGCTCATCGACTCACCGATCACATTCTCCCATCACGATGTCGTAGGTTCCGAAGATCGTGATGATGTCCGAAATCAGGTAGCCCCGCGCCATGTGGTCGAAGGCGCCCATGTGGATGAACGACGGCGCGCGAATCTTCAATCGATAGGGACGGGGACTCCCGTCGCTGACGATGAAGAAGCCGAGCTCGCCCTTCGGCGCTTCCGTTCCACAGTAGGTTTCGGCCTTCGGCGGCTTGAAGCCCTGCGTGAAAATAATGAAGTGGTGGATCAGACTCTCCATGTCCCGCATGACCTTGGCCTTAGGCGGAGGGATGACCTGGGGGACATCGGCCATAATCGCCCCTTCGGGCATCTGGTCGAGGCATTGCGAGATGATCCGGGCGCTCTGCCGCATTTCCTCCATCCGCACCCAGTACCGATCGTAGGTGTCGCCTTGCTTGCCCACCGGCACTTCCCAGTCGACCTTGTCGTAGACGCCGTAGGGTTCGTACTTGCGGATGTCGTAATCCACGCCGGAGCCCCGCAGCGTCGGACCGGTCAGGCCGAAGTTGATGGCATCTTCCGCCGAGATGACCGCGATGTTCTTCGTGCGGCCCACCCAGATGCGGTTCGAGAGCAACAGTTGGTCGTATTCGCTGACCTTGTCGGGAAAGGTCTTCAAAAACGCCTTGAGCTTCGCGGCCAGGTCGGGCGTAAAGTCGCTGTCCACGCCGCCGATGCGGTAGTAGTTCAGCGTGAGGCGTGCTCCGCACAACTTCTCGAACATGTCCAGCAACACTTCGCGCTCGCGGAAGGTCCAGAAGAAGACCGTCATCGCGCCGATGTCCAGGGCCTGCGTTCCCAGCCAGAACAGGTGGCCGATGATGCGCTGCATCTCCGCCACGATCGTGCGGATGTACTCCGCCCGTTCCGGTACGCTGATGGCCAGCAGCTTCTCCACCGCGCGCACATAGGCATAGTTGTTCGCCATGGCGCAGACGTAATCCAGCCGGTCGGTATGCGGAATCACTTGCATGTAATGGAGGCCCTCGGCGAGCTTTTCGACGCCGCGATGTAGGTAGCCCAAGTCCGGCGTGGCCTTCACGATGCGTTCGCCGTCCAGTTCGAGCACCACCCGCAGCACGCCGTGGGTACTGGGATGTTGGGGGCCCATGTTCAACAGCAGCTCCTCGCGCCGTCGATTCGGTGTTTGAGGCTCGGTGGCGAGGAAGGTTTGTTTTTCCTGTTCGGTGAACTCGCCTTCCGTCTGTTCCATCGGGGCTTCGTCCAGCCGTGGAATGAATGGAAATGAGCTGCGCCAGCCGCGCCCTTCGGCGGGGAAATCCTTCCGCAGCGGATGGCCCTCTTCGTAGTCGTCGGGCAAGAGGATGCGGCGCAGGTCGGGGTGGCCCACGAAGGTAATCCCCATCAAGTCGTAGACCTCCCGCTCCATGAACTCGGCGCCCTTCCAGATGCCGGTGACGGAAGCGATTTCCGGCTTGCCCTCGGTGACGCGGGCCTTCAACCGGATGCGGCGACGGTGCGGCAACGAGAGTAGTTGATAGACCACCTCGAACCGTTCCGGGTCGTCCGGGTAATCCACGGAGCAGATGTCGGTGATGTGGTCGAACGCGGCCTCCGGCGTATCGTGCAGCCAGCGCGCCACATCGACGATGCGCGAGGCCGCCACGCGAGCGGTCACTTCGTTCCTGGCCGTATCGGCCTCCACGGCGCGAATCGCGTCGGGAAATTCCGTCATCAGTCGTTGGAGCAACGGTTGCATCGCACTCATCGAAGAGCCTGGAACGGACTAGCGCACGAACACCTTCTCGCGTTGAATTTTTTCCTGCAATTTCAGCAAGCCGTCCAACAACGCCTCGGGGCGTGGGGGACAGCCGGGAATGTACACATCGACCGGGACGATCTGGTCCACACCCTGCACGACCGCATAACTGTTGTAGTGGTTGCCCGAGGTGGCGCAGGATCCCATGGAGATCACGTACCGCGGCTCTGCCATCTGGTCATAAATGCGGCGGATGACCGGGGCCATCTTGCGCGTGACCGTGCCGGCCACGATCATCAGATCGGATTGGCGCGGGGAGGCGCGGAAGACGCCGGCGCCGAAACGGTCGATGTCGTAGCGCGACGACACGCTGGCGATCATTTCGATGGCGCAACAGGCCAAGCCGAAGGTCATGGGCCACAGCGACGACTTCCTGGCCCAGGACACGAACGCGTCCAGGTTCGTCGTCAGCACGTTCGCATCCAGCTGTCGCTCTAAAAAGCTCATCTTCCGTTTACCCCCACATCTGGGACGGGATTGATTGGGCGGCATCGACCAGGGCGCCCATCCGCCCGCACGAAAGGGACCCACTCAATCCCATTCCAACGCCCCCTTCTTCCACGCATACCAGAAGCCAACCACCAGGATCGCGATGAACAGGGCCATTTCGATCAGCCCCACCAACCCTAGCTTCTTGAAGGCCACCGCCCAGGGAAACATGAAGACGATCTCGATATCGAAGATCACGAACAACATCGCGATGATGTAATAGCGGATGGGAAACTGGACGCGCGCATCTGAAAACAGCGGGCTGCCGCTCTCGTAGGGCGCGAGCTTGGCTCGGTAAGGGCGGCTCGGGCGGACGATGCGTCCGACCAGCAACTGCACCGCGCCGAACGCAAACGCGATCACGATGAAGATCAGGATCGGAATGTAATTCAGCGGTGCTGCTTCACTCCCCATGGGGCTCCCTGCTTACGCGGCCGATTTGGCCGCCAAGACCGATCCGAAGAAGGGTTGGTACTTGAGGCCGTCCAGGTCCGGCTTGTCCATGCCCTTGTGCTGGACCAGCACTTTGAACGTTCGGCCCATGCCTTCCGGCCGCAACAGGTGAATGGCGGCATAAAACTCCGGCGACTCCGGCGGCAGTGACTCCAGGATCTGCTCCGCACCCAGGCCGATCAGGAAACTCATCTGGTTCGTATAGCCCGTGACCTCCAGTCCGTTCCGTTGCCCGACACGGGCCAGCGCCGTAAAGTCGACGTGGGCCGTCATGTCCTGTTCACCGATGCGCTGGTAGGCATCTTCCGAAGCGGTCTGATGGTAGTAACAGAGAAAGGTCCCGTTCCTGCGCTCCGGTCCGTAGAGATCATCGGCCGTATGGCCATAATCGATCGTGATGACCAGACCCCGCGCCATGGCCTGCGCGACCTGCTGCATCCACTTGGGCGCGTCGAGGTTGATTTCGGTGCGGTAGCCGTCGGGGAGCGTGAGGTCGGCCTCGCGCAAATAGGCCGTCAGTTCGGCGGACAGCGGTCGGTAGACTTCACAGAATCGCCCTTCGCGTACCTCAACGCAGACTTCTTGCGGAATGCCGTCCATCACGGCGATGCGGTGTGTGGGGAACGCATCCACGAGTTCGTTGGAGAAGAACAGCCCGGTCACGCTTTCCGGGGGAAGGTCGGCCAACCGATCGATCCAAGTCACGCATCCTGCCTGCCCGATCCAGGGCGCCAGGCTGTGCTGCTGGGCCGCGCGCATGGCGGCGCTTCGTTCGGTCAGCAGATACCGCAGCCGCTCCCCCAACGGGGTTCGGCAGGCCGCCTTGAGAAAGTCGCGCGCCAGCAGGCCCTTTCCCGGTCCCATTTCCACCACAGTGAAGGGATCGGGGTGCCCCAGGATCGCATCCAGTTGCAGGGCTTGGGTGGCCAGAGCCTGGCCGATCAGCGGATGAACGTCGGAACTGGTATAGAAGTCACCCGACCAGCCGATCCGTTCCTGTTCGGGATCGTCGGCGGGGCGCACGTAATAGCCATATTGCGGATGGTACAGGGCCAACTCCATGAAACGGGCAAAGGAAATCGCGCCTTTGTCCGCGATCTCGGCCTTGATGTCCGCCACGAGTTGTGGATGTCCGCCGCTCAAAGTGACACCACCCTTGTCGGTAGTGGAGCCGGGCTACGCAGGTTGTCGTAGGCAATGGCTCTGCTACCGGATTCTTTAGGGAAAAGAGGGGGTTAGATTAGCCGCTGGCTCGGCGGCAAGTCAAGGCGAAAAGACCCCATACGGCATGAAGAAACGGTGAGTGACGGGAGCTGTCCTCTTCCGCTCAGCTTCCGTGGCACTTCTTGTATTTTTTGCCGCTGCCGCAGGGGCAAGGATCGTTGCGTCCGACCTTGTCGGTCTGGCGCTGGGCCTGTTGCGGGGCCGGTTCGTCGCTGCGGTTCAGCACCAGTTGGGGAGGCGGAATGGGTTCCGGCGGCGGCGGGGGTTGTTCGCCACGCACCGCTTGGACACGGAACAGCCGCTCCAAGACGTCCGACTTGATCCGGTCCATCATGGTGGAGAACATGTCGAAGCCTTCGCGCTTGTACTCGATGAGCGGATCCTTTTGCCCGTAGCCGCGCAGGCCGATCCCGTCGCGCAGGTGGTCCATGCCGAGCAGGTGATCCTTCCAATGGTGGTCGATCACCTGGAGCAGCAGCATCTTTTCCAGATACCGCATCAGCTCCGGTCCGAGTTCCTGCTCTTTGATCTCGTAGGCCCGGTGTACGTGGGTGAGGATCTCTTCGATGATGGCGTCGCGTCCGACGTCCTTGAAGTGTTCGGCCACGGTCCCGCGGCCCTGGGCGATGTCCAGCGCGAACTGGCCTTGCAGCGCCTCGCCGAGCCCGGCGTAGTCCCACTCTTCCGGATACTGGTCGGCGGGGCAATAGGTGTCGACGAAGGCGTGGGCGACATCCTTCATCATGTCGTGGATGTCCTGCTGGATGTGTTCGCCGGCCAGCACGGCGCGCCGATGCTGGTAGATCACTTCCCGCTGCTTGTTCATCACATCGTCGTATTCGAGCAGCTGTTTGCGGATTTCGAAGTTATGCGCCTCGACCTTCTTCTGGGCGTTGGCGATGGCGCGGGTGACCATGCCGTGTTCGATCGGCACGCCCTCTTCCATTCCCAACTTGAGCATCAATTGGGAGACGCGCTCGGAGGCGAAGATGCGCATCAAATCGTCTTCGAGCGACAGGTAGAAGCGCGAGGAGCCCGGATCGCCTTGGCGACCGGCGCGGCCTCGGAGCTGGTTGTCGATACGGCGGCTCTCGTGCCGCTCCGTGCCGAGGATGTGTAGTCCCCCCAGCGCGACGACTTCCTGCTTGTCCTTTTCGCAGTCGGCCTTGATCTGCTCGAAGGCGGCCAGCTTCTTCTCTTCCGGGATGGTTTCATCCTGATAGAGCACCCGCTTGAACAGGAAGTCGGCGTTGCCGCCCAGCAGAATGTCCGTGCCGCGGCCGGCCATGTTGGTGGCGATGGTCACGGCGCCTTTTCGCCCGGCTTGGGCGACGATCTCGGCTTCCTTTTCATGGAACTTGGCGTTCAGGACGTTGTGCTTGATGCCGTTGCGGCTCAGGTGTCCCGACAGCCGTTCGGATTTTTCGATGGAGATGGTGCCGACCAGCACCGGCTGTCCGCGTTCGTGGCATTCCTTGATCTCTTCGACGATGGCGTTGAACTTTTCCTTTTCCGTCCGGAAGACGACATCGGCGTAGTCCTTGCGGATCATCGTGCGGTTGGTCGGGACGACGTTGACGTCGAGGTTGTAAATCTTGGCAAACTCGCCCGCTTCGGTGTCGGCGGTGCCGGTCATGCCGGCGAGTTTCTTATACATGCGGAAATAGTTCTGAAAGGTGACGGACGCCAGCGTTTGATTTTCGTTGGCGATCTTCACGCCCTCCTTCGCCTCCACGGCCTGGTGCAAGCCGTCGCTCCAGCGTCGGCCCGGCATGAGGCGGCCGGTAAATTCGTCGACAATGATGACCTCGCCCTCTTTCACGACGTAGTCCACGTCCCGCTTGTAGAGGGCATGGGCCTGCAGCGCCTTTACGACGTGGTGAACGAGATCCATGTGCTGCAAGTCGTAAAGGTTGTCAACGCCCAACAGCTTTTCAACCCGCACGTTGCCGTCTTCCGTCAGCGTGGCGGTCTTGGTCTTTTCCTCGATCGTGTAGTCCTGCTCGGGCTTGAGCTGCGGAATGATCGCGTTGACGCGGTAATAGAGGTCCGTGGTCTGGTCGGTCGGACCGGAGATGATCAAGGGAGTCCGCGCTTCGTCGATCAAAATGCTGTCGACCTCGTCGACGATGGCGAAGTGCAGCTGGCGTTGTACACATTGACTCAGGTCGCTGACGATGAGGTTGTCACGGAGATAGTCGAATCCGTATTCGTTATTGGTGCCGTAGGTGATGTCGGCGCGGTAGGCCTCCTGCCGGGAGCAGGGCCGCAGATGCTGGAGCCGTTTGTCCGCCGCATCGTAGGTCGAATCGTACAAAAAAGAGGCATCATGTTGGATGATGCCGACCGAGAGCCCTAGGGCGCTGTAGAGCTGCGCCATCCATTGCGCATCGCGCTTGGCCAGATAGTCGTTGACGGTGATGAGGTGGGCGCCCTTGCCCTCCAGCGCGTTGAGGTAGAGGGGAAGGGTCGCGACCAGCGTCTTGCCTTCACCGGTCTTCATTTCGGCGATGCGGCCCTTATGGAGGATCATGCCGCCGATGAGCTGCACGTCGAAGTGCCGCATGTTCAACCGGCGCCGAGACATCTCCCGGCAGACGGCGAAGGCCTCCGGCAGGATATCGTCCAGGGTGGCCCCGTCTTCGAGCCGTTTCTTGAATTCCGTGGTCTTCTCGGCCAGGACCTGGTCGGAGAGCGGCGTGAGGCTGGACTCCAATCCGTTGATACGCTCGACGATGGGGCGCAACGCCTTGATCTCGCGGTCGTTTTTGCTGCCGAAAATGATGTTCAGGACTTGTGTCAGCATGCAGGCAGACCCTCATTCTTTCGAGCCGGGCTCGAAAGCCAGCCGCTCGTTCGGCGGCGGAGTATACAGGAATTCATATGGGAATCCTACCCAAACCGCGGCGATGGTCTCAACTGTGCGGCCGTCTCGGTCCGCTCGCGCGGCTCCGTCGTTGCTTTCGATTCCCTCGGCGTCTATAGTGGGGCGGACAGGTCGCCGCCGCCGGCGACGTTCATCATCTCCACACTCCACCACGGGTTTGGATGCGACGAGCGGCGAGCCTTTCGCTCTTCATGGTGTTGGCGCTCTGTGGTCCCCAAGCGGCGCCGGCTGCCTCCTCACCTCCATCGGATTCGGCCAGACGGAGTTATGAACAGGGTGTCGCGCTCTTCCGCGAGGGAGATGCCGATGCCGCCATCGAGGCGCTCAAGAAGGCCGTGGCGCAAAATCCCCGCTTCGCGGAGGCCTATCACGTCCTGGGCCTGGTCTATTTCCAGAGCAAACGGAATCCCGACGAAGCCATCAAAGCCTTCAAACAGGCGTTGAAGGTGGGGCCGCCTTCCGGAGAATTGTTCAACGACTTGGCCGATGTCTACCTGGCCCAGGGGCGTGGCTCCGAGGCGGAAGAGGCCCTGCGCCAGGTGCTCGATCTTGCGCCGGGGAACGAAGAGGCGCATCTCGACCTGGCTCGACTCTACGAGGAGCGGCGCGACCTCCCGAACGCGGTGAAAATGTACCAGTCTCTGCTGCGTGTCCGTCCTGACCATGCCGAGGCCCTCTATCACCTGGCAAATCTCTACGACAGCCAAGGCGATATCAAGATGGCCCGCGAGCAACTCGCGCATCTCACCCAGGCCAACCCCCGCCATGCCGATGCCTGGTACCTGCAAGGGCGTCTGGCCGAGCGTGGCAACGACCTCCATGCAGCAGCGGCGTCCTTTCAGCAGGCAATCGCCGCGAGACCGGACTTCGTGGACGCCCATTACAACTTGGGCTTCGTTTACCGGAGTCAAGGCCGGCTCGCCGAGGCTGAACGCGAATTCCTGGAAGTCATTCGGTACAGACCGGAGTATGCCGAAGCCCACCTGAATTTGGGGATGGTCTATACGAGCCTCAATCGTCTGGACGAAGCGGAGAAGGAGCACGAGCGGGCGGTGGCGCTCAAGCCCAATTCCGCCGAAGCCCATTACAATCTCGGCGTGTTTTACGAGCTGCAACGCCGGGACATGGGCAAGGCCCTGGCCCAATATCGCCGGTATCGTGATCTCGGCGGACGAGACGAGCGGGTGGAGCGAATCATCGGGGGAGGGCCTTGAGAAACGTGCGTTGACGGTTCACAAAGCGTTTTGTTAGCATACCGACCTGGTTTCTTCTGGTTTGTTATGCGATACGAATCGTTCAAGACGATCGTGTGGGTGCTCGTCGGGACCGTGGTCCTCTTGTTGGCCACGACGACCGGCGGGGCGGTCGCGCATGAGTTGCAACATGCCGCCCACCACGGGGCCGGCATGCATGCTTCGAGCATTTGCTCATGGATGTGCGCGACAGCCGGCGTCCACGTCGTCACGCCCGTCCACCTGACCCAGGTATTCGAAGTCGTCGGCCACGTGCCCGTATCCTCCGACGGCATCTTCCTCACGCCGCGGCCCCTTCCCAGTCTGCCTCGCGCGCCGCCCGTTTCCGCCTAACCCTGAACGTTCCCGAGTCGGTCCCCCTCGCCCGTGACGGCGTAGGGTGGTCCGCTTTCATTCGGCGTTTCATCGGCAGGATAGGGCGCATGTTCTTTACGTCATTTCATCGACAGGCGATGCGGCAGGTCACCGGTAGTCTCTGTCTGCTGGGCCTTGTGGTTGCTCCCGTCCGGGCCGGCGACGAGGCTCCCTCCGCCCTGGTCCTCACGCCGCCCACCAAGATAGTGGAAACGACCACTACGGTTTCTCCGCCCGCCTTGCGGTATGACGCCGCCGGGGTTCTCCATGCCACCTGGGTCGAAAAGAAGGGGCAGACGGGAGAGGTCAAGACCGCGGTCATCGCAAGCGGAGAATCGACAGCCGGTTCGGCCCAGAGCCGTTCCGTCGGCGGCGGGCCGGAGGCCATCCACCAATCACCGGGCTTTGCCATCGGGTCCGACCGAGCGCTCTATATCACGTGGTCTGTCGCCAACCGGGCTCCCGGCGCCCTCTTCGCGTCGGACCTCACATTGACCAAGTCGCCCGACGGCGGGACGACGTTTCAGTCGCCGGTGAAGGTCAACGACGACGGGCTGGCCATCTCGCACACCTTCGAGGATGTGTTGGTCGGCCGGAACGGCGACCTATATCTCTCCTGGCTCGACGGTCGCAACAAGGACCGCAGCGGTGCCGGTCTCCTGTTCGCCTGCTCCCGGGATGGCGGTGCGACGATGGACAAGAATCTAGTGGTGGACGGAATGGCCTGCCCTTGCTGTCGCCCCATGTTGGCCCAGGCGCCGGATGGATCGTTATGGGTCGCCTGGCGCAAGACGTTCGAAGGCAATGTGCGGGATATCGTGGTCGCTCGGTCGACCGACCAGGGGCGCACCTTTTCGCCGCCCATCCTCGTGAGTCAGGATGGCTGGGTGTTCGACGCCTGTCCCCATCGAGGGCCATCGATCGCCTTCGACGGCAAGGGGCGTCTCTATGTCGGATGGTACACGGAAGGCAAGGATGAGCAGCCGCGCCTGTTCGTCTCCCATTCGGATGATCAGGGTGCGACCTTTTCCCAGCCGGTTGCGTTGCACACGGCCGCAACGTCTCTGCCGGATAATCTGCACCTGGCCGTCCAGCGGGACGGGCTGGTGGTGGCCGTGTGGGAAGAGGCCACCGGGGTGCGTAAACGAGTGGTGATGCGGGTCTCGACGGATCGGGGCGAGACCTTCGCGCCGATGCAGACCTTGACCGGCGGCTCCAAGGCCGAACATCCGGTGGTGGCCCTCCATGAGGACGGGAAGGTCGCAATCGGCTGGACCGAACATGCGTTTCCCCATAACAGAATCGTAGTGCAACAGGGCCGATGGCGGGGCGCGGCGGCGCCCTAGGCGGGGCTGCGCCTGTATCTCGCGGGAGGATGTGGAGGAGTCATGAAGACACAGTGGTCTCGGAGTGGGAAGTGGGGCGGAATCTGTGGACTGGCGGCGTTGGTCTTGTCGGTCTGGATGCCGGGTCTGTCGCTGGCCGACAACAAGGGCGAGAAGGCGTTCCAGATCGTGGTGACGGACCAGCAGGGCGTCGAAACCGAACTCAAAAACGGCATCTTCTATTGGGAAGAGAAAATGAGCGAAACCTCATTTGTTCCCCATGAACTCCGGCACCTGCCGGCCAAGCGGGGCACGGCCACGGTCAATATCAAGTTCGATCAGATCAAGCAGATCGAGATGAAGCCCGGCGCCGACAAGGCCATGCCAAGCATGAGCGTGACCTTGACCAACGGCAAAACCGGAGACTTCGTGCCGGCGGTGAGCGGGAGCTTCAAGGGCGATTCGGATTTCGGGCAGGTCGAGGTGCCGGTCAGTTCCATCTCCAAGGTGGTCTTCAAGTAGGGCAGGTTTCTCGAATCGGAAGGGGGCTGCACATGAACCAAGGACTCACGGCGCAAACCTGGGACTCCCGGCACAGGATGAAGGGGTGGGGCGTGTCCTGCCTATTGCATGCCGGCCTCGCGATGGTCGCGCTGAGCCTCATGCCGAAAATGACCGTCCTGGTGCAGCAGGAACCCTTTAAGTGGGACGTCGCGATGGTCGAGCCGCCGCGCGAGGTCGTGCGTCAGGAAGAGCCGGCCCCCGTCGCGCAGGTGCAGCCTCCTGCCCCGGCCCCCGTGAAGCCGCGGCGCGAGCCGGTGAAGACGGTCGAACCGACACCGCAACCAGTGCAACGGCAAGTCGAAACCAGGGTCGAGCCGCAGCCGGTTCAACGGGTCGTGCAGCCGGTGGAGCGGGTGGTGCAGGCGGTGCAGCGGGAACCGCAGCCGGTCGTGGAAGCGGTGCGCCCGCAGGAGCAGGTCCAGCCGCCGAAGGAAGTGATTCAACGGGAAGCGGTCAAGCACGTTGAGCGTGAAGAAACCCGTCAGGTCGAACCGGTGATGCAGGCGACGGCCCCGGCGGAAGTCACGCGGGAAACGGTGGCGGCGGTTGAAAAGACCCTAGTCGAATCGGCGCCTGTCACGGCGCAGACCTATGCCGCTCAGCCGGTGGTGACGGCGCCGGCTGCCGTGGAAACAAGGTCTGAACCGGTCGTGACGGCGAGTGCGCCGGTGGAGCGGACCGCTCCGCCTTCCGATCCGACCCCGCCTGCGTCGACGCTGACCGAACCGGCTCCGGCCCCGGTGGCTGAGGCGGTGGCCGCTGCCCCGAGCGAGCCGGTCGCGGCTCCTCCGGCTCCTGTGGAACCGGTTACCGCACCGCCGGCCCCTGCCGTGGCGGCGCAGCCTGATCCTGCGACGTTGCAGGAACATCAGGTGGTTGCCCGCATGGCCACGCCGAGACCGGCCACCAAGGCCGATTATGGTTGGTTGGCGGAATCCCTGCACCGCCGCATCATCGAGTTGCGGCACTATCCCAGCACGGCGCGATTGAACGGGTGGGAAGGGAAGGTCGTCCTGAAGGTGTCCATCAAGAAGGACGGCCAACTGAAGGATGTCGAAGTGGTAAAGAGTTCCGGATATGACGCGCTCGACCAGGCGGCGATGGAAGCGGTGCGCCGCGCCTGTCCGTTGCACATGAAGCACGAATTGGCCGCGCCGATGGTCGTGCTGCATTTGCCGGTGAGTTACAGCTTGAATCGATAGTCGGAGCGAGCCGTGCGTCACCCCTCCATTATGGCCAAGCGTCACCTCACGGGGCTGTTACTGGGCCTGCTCTCGACGGCGTCACTCGTCTACGCAGACGCCTCCGTGCCCGGCGAGCTGGGTTCCAAGCTCGTGACGGAACATAGGGTGAAGAGCCTGGTCGGCCCCTCCATTCAGATCGACGAGGCCGGGATCATCTCCTTGGCCTGGATGGAAGAAGACAAGGACGTGCGGTCGGTCTTGTACGCCCGCAGCACGGCGCCTGGCGGGCCGATGGGTACGCCGGTGCGGATCAATCGCTCGGAAGAAATCCCGTATTGGAGACAAGAGGCGCCGGCGTTGACGGTCGCGGGCGACGAGGTGTTCGTGACCTGGGGCCTAGCTCATCCCAATGCCACGCCGCAGCAACCGCTGGCGACCGAGCTGCGTTTGAGCCGCTCGACCGATGGAGGGCGGACGTTCGAGGCGTCGGTGTTGGTGAACGACGATCCCGGGGTCATTCAACATACCTTCGATGCGTTGCATCGCGATGCCGCGGGCCGTCTGCACCTGTCGTGGATCGACGCGCGCGAAGGCAAGAAGGAGCCGGGCACCTATGTGGCTCGGTCGTTGGACAAGGGCCTGAGCGTTACGAAGAACCTGAAAGTGGATGAAGGGACCTGCGTCTGTTGCCGTACGGCGCTGGCCAGCGGTCCCGACGGGACGGTCTATGTCGCCTGGCGGAAAATTTTCGAGGGCAATGTGCGCGAAACCGTCGTTGCTCGCTCCACCGACCAGGGCGAGACGTTCGGTGCGCCGGTGATCGTTGGAAACGATCGGTGGGTGTTCCCGGCCTGTCCGCATCGCCCGGCCTCGATGGGCGTGGACAAGCAGGGCCGCCTCTATGTGGTCTGGTACAGCGAAGGGACGGAGGAAATTCCTGCGGTCTACCTCGCCTATTCCGATGATCGCGGGCAGACCTTTTCAGGGAAGCGGCCGCTCAATGTGGCCCGCAACACCTTTCCCGACCATCCGCAGATCGCCGTCGATTCGGACGGGCGGATCGTGGTGGTGTGGGAGGAACAGGCGCCGGTGAAGCGCGATGTCGTTGTGAGCGTCTCCACGGACCGCGGGCAGACCTTCTCCAAGCCGCAGAAACTCAATGACAAGAAAAGCCAGACGCCGGTAGTGGCGGTGAACCGTCAGGGCCTCTTTGCCTTGGCCTGGATGGAGCACGGCATGCCGGGGCACAAGATCGTGACCCAGACCTTGCGGCTGCCGTCGGCGCTGGCGGCGTCCGAGGCGACCCGGTAGGCGGAAACGACGATGGACGGTCGATTGCGACAGAGCGTGGCAGGCATGGCGCTGGTGGCGCTGATCCTGTGGTCGCTCGCCCTGCCGGGGTGGGCGGCGGATGCCATGACGGCATTGAAAATCACCCGTGTTCAACCGGGAACCGTCGCGGCGCCGTTTGTCCTGCAGTCGCTGGATGGGCGGTCGGTGCAGTTGTCCGACTTCAAGGGCAAGGTGCTCGTGGTGAATTTCTGGGCCACGTGGTGCGGACCCTGTAAAGAAGAGATGCCTGCCTTCGAGCGGTTGCGGAGGCAGCTGGATCCGGAACGGGTGGCGCTGCTCTCGATCACCACCGATCTGCAGCGAGAAGGGATCAGGCAGTTCTTGGCCAGCCTGAACGTACAATTGCCCGTGTTGTTCGACGAGGAGCAAGACGTATCTCGTGCCTACCTGGTGCGCGCTCTGCCCACGACGGTGTTGATCGACGGACAGGGGTTCCTGGTCGGGCGCGCCGTGGGGCCGCGCGAGTGGGATGCGCCCCAGACGGTGGAATGGTTGCAAGGGTTGGTGCCATGACCCGTCGCGCGAAATCGTTCAGCGGCCTTGCCTCGATCCTGGCTCTGACCCATCTGGTTCTCTCCCTGTTTGCGATCTCCTGCGCCTTCGAGCATGACCAGTCGCGTCCGCCTGGTCATCACCATGGGGGCGTCATTTCCCACTCCGATGTCTGCGCCTGGGCCTGTCAGGTCAACCCCCCATCGGATGCCGGACCCTCCGCATTTGTTTTTCATTCGCTTCCCGCAGTCGCTTTGCTCGTCGAGCAGAGCCCGAGTGTCTTCACTGGCCGAGGCCTGTTCCACGCCGCCTCTCGTGCGCCTCCCGCGCTCTCGTAAGTCCATCCATTATCGCTAGTCGGGCTAGCCCTCTTCTTGTCCCATCGGGCAGGGGCGGGAGGGGTGTGTCTCCACTGCCGTGTGTGTCGTGCTGTCAGGAGGTTTGGTATGTGCGGTGCTCGGTATTCATTCACTACATCATTCGTGGTTATCGCCCTCGTGGTCTTAGGCGCACAGGCCGTCGCGCCGCCGGCCCTCGCGCAGGAGGGGGCGTCGGGATCGGTCGTGGACAAGGGGGCGCGCGAACAGGAACTCAGGGAACAGATGCAGAAGATCCTGCATGAACTGGAAGAACTCCAGCAGCCGGCTGCGGGAGCCACCGCGGCGCCGGTCCAACCGTCCGTGGTGCAGGAGACGACGGGGGCTGCCGAGGAATCATCGCCGGAGGCGATTCCCCAGTATGAGTTGGCCGACGTGAGCATCGTCAGCAGCCGGGTGCAGCGGCGGCCGGAGGGCATCACGCTCTCGGTGACCGAGCAGTCGGAAACGGATTCCCAGCCCACCAGGACCCTCAAGGAATCGATGGAATCCTTGCCCGGCGTGGTCTTGCGCCAAGCCAACGGCCCGCGCGACTTCAGCATCTCCATTCGCGGATCCGGCGTGAAGACGACCTTCGCGGTGCGGGAAATCAAAATGTACGAGGACGGGTTCATCCAGACGCAGTCGGACGGTCTGTCGCGCCTGGACATCCACGATCCTTGGTTCATGCGCAGTGTCGAAGTGATGCGCGGGGCCTCGTCCTCGCTGTACGACAATTACGCGCTCGGCGGCATGGTGCATTTCCGCACCAAGCGCGGGGTGGACATCAACGGCATGGAAGCCTTCTTCAGCGGCGGATCGTTCGGCTACCAGAAATACGGATTTGCCGTCGGCAAGCAGTACACCAACGTGGACGTGTCCCTCTTCGCGAGCAACGTCATCGAAGACGGTTTCATTCGGCATAGCGACTACAGCACGCAAACGCTGAACTTCAATTTTCGTGTGAAGGTCGACGACAAACAGAACCTCTACTTCAAGGCCATCACGAACTGGTTGGACGCGCGTGTGCCGACCAGGCTGACGATCAATCAGTTCAACGCCGACCACCGGCAGGCCGGCGGCATCAGCAACGCGACCAATGCCGTGTTGTTGGCGCAACGACGATTGGATCGTCGGAACATCATCGGCGGTATGTACGAGCGCCAGCTCGACGCCAACACCGTCTTGACGATGGAAGCCGATTACGACGTGAAGGACATCAATCAGACCTTCACGCAGATCTCGGACAACATCAATCCGAACTACAAGCACTACACCGACCTGCGTCACGACGGTCGGATCTTCGACATGCCGTTGCGCAGTTACGTCGGGTTCTTCGTCAACCAGATGGAGCAGGAAGGGCAGACCTTCAACAACCTGCAGGACTTCTTCGGCACTCGCGGCACGCTGGCGCAGAACAGCCGGGGCACGATCCGCAATATCGGCGGACGCATTCGGGAAGAATTGGAATTCATCCCGAAGTGGACGTTGGCCGCAGGGCTGGGTTTCGAGCAGTCGCAGGTGAGTGTGCAGACGATCAGCTATACGGGCGGCGCCGTGAGCGGTCGCGCCAACGCGGACCGGAGCTTCAGCAACTGGGCGCCGGAAATGTCGATCACGTGGAAGCCGGCGGAAGGGTATCGCCACTGGGCGAGGGCGTCGACCGGCTACGCGATCCCGGGTTTCGGCAATCTGTTGACCAACCCCTTCACCGGGTTGGCCGGCGCGAACTTCGATTTAAAACCGCAGAAGAATTTGAATGTGGAGTTGGGCACGGAGTCACGGCTGCACAAGACCTTCCTGGTTCAATTGGTGGGGTTTGTGACCTTCGTGAAGGATGAAATCATCACTCAGGTCGTCTCGACCACGGGCGGCACCGCGTCGATCAATGCTGATTCTTCCCAATACCGCGGCATCGAGTTGTTCTACGACTGGCGGCCTCTGGACGGCCTGCGGCTGTCGGGCGCCTACACCCACATCGACGCCCGCTATATCAATTTCAGCGACAGGTTTCTTGTGGGCGGCGTGCCGACCGCCTTCGTGCGGGACGGCAAATTTGTGCCGAACGTGCCGACCGACGTCCTCAATTTCAAGGAAGAGTACGACCATCGAGGAACCGGCTGGGGCGGCTGGGTCGAAGCCAACTACATGAACAGCTATTTCCTGAACAACAACAACACCGTAGGCATTCCCGCCTATTGGATCGTCAACCTGAACGTCTACAAGAATTTTGAGTTTCCGAACAACAAATGGGTGCGGTTCGCGAAGTTCTTCGCGGAGGTGGACAACATCGCCGACAAGAAGTACGCGGCGTCCGGCAACGTGGTGGCGGACAGCACCGCGGATGCGAACAAAACCCTGTTCTTCGCGGGCTACGGACGGGCGGTGTATGCGGGCGTGACGTTGGGACTCTTTTAGCTCTGCGGCACGAGGGGCCCAGGCCGGTGCTCCCGTGCCCCTATTCGAGAAGGAGGTCGCCATGACGAAACAACTCTTGCGGGTCGGAGAAGCGGCGGATGCCTTGGCGGTCAGCCGATGGACGATCTATCGCTGGGTCGAGGAGGGTCGGCTGGAAGGCACGAAGATCGGGCGTGGGAGCCTGCGGGTGTTTCGTGCCTCGCTCGACCGCTTGGTGCAGAACAACAAGACACAAGAACTCAAACTGACGGTGTGAACATGCAGGGTGTGTGTAGGCGATGGCCGCTCGTCTTTGCCGGCCTCCTCGTCCTCTTGGCCGGCTGCGCGACTCCTTCCGGGGTGGCGCCGCCTGCTGCGGCCCAGGCTGCGACACAACCTGCGGCCAGGCAGTATGCGTTGGTCAACGGTCGATGGTTTAACGGCACGGGGTTTGAGCCCGCCACCTGGTACTCGGTCGCGGGTCGCCTCACGCGCAATCCGCCGCAGGGCCGACTGGAGGTCATCGACCTGTCACGGTTGTTCATCGTGCCGCCGTTCGGCGAAGCCCACAACCATAACATCGAGGGAAGCTGGAATCTCGCGCCGGTAGCCGACCGATACCTGCATGACGGAGTGTTCTACGTGAAGATTCCGAACAACGTGCGGGAGTATGCGCTGGTCAGCCGGGAGGTGCTGAAGGGGATGGCGAGCCCGGACGTGGTGTTTGCCCACGCGGGCCTCACCGGACGCGGCGGTCACCCGATCCTTCTGTACGAAGATGTGTTGCGCACGAGCCGTTACGAGCCGGCTGTGGGTCCGCTCCCGCGCGGGTGGTTCGAGAATCGAGCCTACGTCGTGATCGAGAGCGAACACGACGTGGAGGAGAAGTGGGCATCGGTGACGAGCGGGCGGCCGGATTTTCTGAAGGTCTACCTCGTCCATTCGGATGGGGAGGCGCACGCTCGCACACCGGGCACGGGGCGTACCGGCCTCGATCCGAGGTTGATCCCCGCCATCGTGGCCAAGGCCCATGCGATGGGGCTACAGGTGACGGCCCATGTGGAAACTGCGGCCGACTTTCGTCACGCGATTCGGGCGGGCGTGGATGAAGTCGCGCATGTACCGGGCTGGTTGGTCGAGCAGGCGGCCGATGTGGACCGCGTTCGGTTGACAGAGGCGGATGCGCGTGCGGCGGCGGAACGGAAGGTACGCGTGGTCACCACGACCGTTGCCGGCCGTGCCATGCCGGGAGCCGCGGCGCACCATGCCTATGGTCACCAGGCGGCGCAGGGGGGGCATGGACGACCGGTTCTGGAGGAGTTGGTCACGCAGGTGCTCAAGGACAACCTTCGGTTGCTCCACCAGGCGGGCGTGTCCCTGGCGATCGGCAGCGACCATGCCGACACGCCGTTGGCGGAGGCGCTCCACCTTCATTCGCTCGATCTGTTCGACAACCTTACGTTGGTGAAACTCTGGTGCGAGGCGACACCGGCGGCCATCTTTCCCGGCCGGGCGATCGGGCGATTCGAAGAAGGCTACGAAGCGAGCTTCCTGGGGTTAGGGGGGGATCCGGTCGAAGATTTTTCCCAGGTGCAGAACATTCGGATCAGGTTCAAGCAAGGGGTCGTCGTGGACGGTCATCGGGCGCAGTAGGCGCGATGTCCTCAACCGGCATCGCGGCAGTCATTCATTTATACGGTCTGGACAGAGGAAGGAGTGCGGAAATGAGGCGGGGACATTATCGAGGCGCGGCGGGAGTCGGCTGCCTGGCAGCCCTGTTGTTGGTGGGAGCGCTGCCTGGTGCGTCGTGGGCGGCCGAGGAGCCGTTGGAGCAGGACGTGCCGGTCATCGCGGTCGAACCGGTGGAGGTGAGCGGAAAACGGATCGAGAACGTCGAGGACGTGAAGCGGGAATTCGCCCGCCGTCCCGGCAGCAATATCCTGATCGAGGAAAAGCAGATCACGGAGTCACGGGCGGTCAACCTGCAGGATGTGTTGCAATTCGCGCCGGGCGTTCGGTTCCAATCGCGCTTCGGGGCCGACGAAGGCCAGTTCCAAATCCGAGGCACGTCGCTGCGCAACAACTTTCACCATCGCGGCATCAACATCCTGATCAACGGCATCTTCTTCGGCGATGCGGATGGGTTTTCGGATTTCGAGTCCATCGATCTGCTGGCCTATGAGCGGATCGAAATCTACAAGGGCGCCAACGCTCTGCGTTACGGCGCGAACAGCATCGGCGGCGCCATCAACCTTGTGCCTCGCACCGGGTACAACGCCTCGACATTGCAGATGCGCATGTTGGCCGGCAGCTTCGGCATGGTGAGCGGCCAGGTGTCGAGCGGCAAGGTGACCCAACCTTTCAAGGTCGGCAACATGAGCGCGACCATGGATTACTACATCAGCGTGTCCGGCAACCGGCAGGACGGCTTTCAGGACAACAGTCAGCAGGCGCGCGAGCGGGTGAACGCGAACATCGGCATCCAACTCGGTAACCATCAGGAAATCCGCGCCTACTTTCTGCAGGCGAACGTGGCGGAGCGGATTCCGGGCTCCCTCACCACCCAGCAGCTGTTTTTCAACCGGCAGCAGGCAGGCGGACAGAGCCCGGCGGGCACCCCGCCCTTCTTCGCCTGTAACCTGAACAATCAGACCTGTAATTACGGGCGTTACTACAACCTCCAGCGGATCGGCATCGCCTATCACAACGAGTTCGCGCCCAATCAATACTTCGAAATCATTCCCTACTTCTCGAATCAGTACGTGGACCATCCGATCTTCCAGACCATCCGGCAGGAAAACAACAACGTCGGCGGAGAATTCCGCTACGTGAACACGAATCCGCTGTTCGGCAAGAACAACTCGTTCGTCATGGGTTTCCAACCGCGATATGGGAATCAACGGCAGCAGCGATTCGTGAACATCAACGGCAACATCGGCGCGATGACGCAGAACTACACGGCCAAGACGACGTACTTCGGCATGTATGCGGAAGATGCCTTCGATGCCACCAAAGACTTCACGATCGTGATCGGCGGGCGGTGGGATTACACCGGCCGCCAGGCGACGGTCGACAACTTCGGGCCGGCCGGGAGTCCGTTCAACCCCAATACGCCGTCCTCACCGACCGGCACGAATCGACCGCTGCAACATTTCGATGCGATCAGTCCCAAGATCGGGTTCGTCTACCGCACGACACCGACCTCGCAACTCTATTTCAACGCCAGCCGGGCCTACGAGGCGCCGCTCAACCTCGAGCTGCTCTCCTCGGTCAATGCGAACGGCACGCCGAATACGGGATTTCTCAACCTTGATGCGCAGCGCGCCTGGCAGGTGGAGTTGGGACACCGGGGCACCTCAGCCGATCGGCGCTATAGCTGGGACCTGACGGTCTATAACCTGGAAATGCAGAAGGAGATCTTGGCCTCCGTCATCAACAACCAGAGCACGTTCCAAAACGCGAATGGTACGCGGCATACCGGTGTCGAGGCCGGCGGCGCCATGGTCCTGAAGAAGGGCCTCTTCGCGCAGGGCGGCGCAGGGCGGGAAGACAGCCTGCAAACCCGTGTGGCCTATACCTGGTCGCGCTTCAAATTCACCGACGACGTGCGCGCGGGCGGCGCGGTGGGCCCGAACGTCCTGATCGCGAAGGACGGCAATACGGTCGCCGGGGCGCCGGAACACAGCATGAGCCTGGAACTGCGTTACGACCATCCGGCCGGCTGGTGGATCGCGCCGAATTTTGAATGGTCGCTGTCGGGTTTCTACGTCGACTACCAGAACACGGTGAAGAACCCGTCCTATTTCGTCGTCAACCTGCGGTCCGGTTATAACATCAACGACCACTGGATCCTCTTCGCCGAGGGGCGCAACCTCACCGACAAGACCTATGCCGGTGCGGTCGTGGTGAACGATTCGCTCAACCGTTATGCCAATCCGGCTCTGGGGATCAGCGGGTTTGCGGGCGTGGAGTATAAGTTCTAATCGAGAGCCGGCACGACATCGTGCCGGAGCCTGCTGTGCCCGGAGGGGCATCATGTGCCCCTTCGGGCCAAGCAAGGGGGTGGACGTCCGCCGTACGAACATGTGATAACTGGGCTGGTATTGGCGTACCCGGATGGGCATGTCCTGGTGGTATCAGGGATAGACACCGTGCCGGCCATGTATGGACTCGTCGTGCTGTTGTTCCTTGTCGTAGGGTTGGGTACCGCGCAAGCGGACCAGCCGAGCGGCCTCCCGCCTACGGCGGCCTTTGCCTCGCTCCCGCGCATCGAATCCATCCAGATCTCCCCGTCGGGTCGTCATCTGGCGGTGCTCCGCAACCATGACGGCAAGACCTACCTGGGCACGCAAACCGTCACCGGACAGGATGTCCATCGACTCGTCTCGACCGACAATCGGGACTCTCTCATCACCTCCTTCCGCTGGATCAATGACGAACGGGTGCTCGTGACCGTGTCCTTCGCCGACAGCCGTGACAGGATCGAGTGGGTGGAGACCAGGCTTCTGGCGATCAATCGAGACGGCACAGAGCAGAACGGCAATCTCCTCCGGCAGACCTCCTTCACCTCGATTTTCGGCAAGAAACATCTCCCCCAGTTTCAGGATCGCCTCGTGGGCACCATTCCCGGTGATGCGAAGCATGTCTTGATCGCCCTCGACATCGAACGTCCGAACTCGCCGGATGTGTATGCGCTGGATGTGTACAGCGGCGAACGTCGGTTGGTAGAGACGAATCCCGGGCTGAAGCCGGGACCCCGCAATGTGTTGCAGTGGATTGCGGATCGGGAGGGGGAGGTGCGCGCGGGCGTCGGTCAATTTGAAACGACCGTGCGGGTGATCGTGAAACCACCCGAGAGCAAGACCTGGCGGACGTTCGTCGAATACGACGCCGCGCAGGAAACCGGGTTGGTACCCCTCGCGTTCGACGCCGACCCGACCTGGTTGTACGTGCGCGATCGGCACCGAGGACGGGCGGCGATCTTCAAGGTGAACATTGCCGGCGACCCCTCGGTGGACCGCATTCTCGTGGCGTCGGATCCGAAGTACGATTTGGCGGGCGAACTCGTCTATGCGCCGGGCCGTCGCAAGGTCATCGGGGTGCGGTACAGCGCCGAGGATCTGCGCGTCCTGTTCTGGGACTTTGACGCGCAGCGGCTGCAGGCGCGGATCGATCGCGCGATTCCCGGCCGGGCCAACGTCATCCATAGCAGCAGCGACGACGGTCGGCTGCACATCGTGAAGTCGGCGGGCCTGTCGCATCCCCCGCAATATTTTATCTATGACGAACAGGACGGACGGATGCTGTTGCTCGGCAAGGCCTATCCGGACCTGGAAGGGGTCGACCTGCCGGCGTCACGGCCGGTCACCTTCACGGCGCGTGACGGGAAAGAATTACACGGCCTCCTGACGATCCCGTTGCACCGGGAGCCCGATCACCTTCCGCTGATTCTGTTCCCCCATGGAGGTTCGGCCTCGCGCGAGCGAGATGCCTTCAACTATTGGACCCAATGGCTGGCGAGCCGGGGATGGGCCGTGTTGCAGGTCAGCTTTCGTGGGGCGGAGGGGTATGGGGAGCAGTTTCTCCGGGCCGGATTCCAGCGCTGGAACTTGGAACTGCAGGATGATTTGAGCGATGCGGCCCAGTGGGCGATTCACGCCGGCCTGGCCGATACCGATAGGATCTGCCTGCTCGGCTCCGACTACGGCGGCTATGCGGCGTTGATGGGACTGGTGAAGACGCCGGATCTCTACCGTTGCGCGGTCAGCCTGGGCGGCATCACGGACTTGCGGAAGCTCTCAGCGGACAGCCGCTGGTACCTGAACCAGAAACCGATGGTGGAAGCGCGGATCGGATCTTGGTGGCACGATCGGGATCGCCTGCATGACCTCTCGCCCATCACCCATCCCGAGGCCTTGCGCCGACCCCTTTTGCTGATCCATGGAGCGATGGATCGTGCCGTACCTGTCGAGCACAGTCGCGAGCTGGCCGAATCCCTCAAGGCTGCCCACGTCACCACCTCTCGGTACGTCGAACTGCCGTTCGCCGACCACGACCTGAGTCGGGAAGAAGACCGCCTGCAGGTCTTCTCCGAACTCGAATCCTTTCTATCCTCCCAGCTCAATTGATTCTGTCACATCTGTAGCAGCGGTGAGCGACCATCGGTAGAGCGCCGCGCCGGGCTTTGCTACGCTCCGCGCCGTTTCCATCAACCGGCGTTTCGAGTCGAGGAGAGGGATGCGGAGGCGCTCAATCGGAGTCTGCAGCGGGGTTGCTCTGCTGTTCGCGTGGGTGGTCGGGATCGCGTGGGCCGACGATTCGACCGGCTCGGCCCGTCAGAATTTGCAGGAGGAATACGATAAGGAAATTCGCCGGAGCGCCGACCGCGATGCGCCGCTGGTCTATATGGACCCCGTGGTCGTGACGGCCACGCGCGCGCCGAAACAACTGACGCAAGTTCCCGGCCCGCCGTCGGGGTGGATGAAACCTTGCGGATCGTGCCGGGCGTGCAAACGGAGCGGCGGTTCGGGCCTGATGATGTGCGCATCTCGATCCGCGGCAGCGGCGTCCGCTCCACATTCGGGGTGCGAAGCGTGCGCATCCTGATCGACGGCATTCCCCTCACCGAAGTCGACGGGCAGACCAGGTTGGAGCCGATCGATCTGGACGCCGTCGCCCGCGTGGAAGTGCTGCGCGGACCTAACTCGACCCTGTACGGCAACGCCTCGGCAGGCGTCATCAACTATGTGTTGGAGGAGGGGAGCAAGGACAACCGCTATGTGGAGCCCCGGCTCGTCTTCAGGTCCTATGACTTCTCGAAGTACCGTCTGAAGGCCGCCGGGGCGAACGACACGTTCAGCTGGATGGCGAACTATTCGTTCTTGGATTACGGCGGTTATCGCGACCAATCCGTCACGAGGAATCAGCGATTTCTAGGCAAGTTCAAATATACCTTCAACGAGCATTCAGACTTGTCGCTGGTGATGACCTATGGCCAGATGGACGGCGACATTCCGGGCAGCCTCTTCCGGTCGGAGTTTGAGAACACCCCCCGGCTCCAGCAGCAGACGCTACACGCGGTTCCGCCCGCCACGTTCCCGGCGAATACGCCCTATGCGGCGTTTAAGCCGTTCCGGAAGGATGAGCGGTTTCGCCCCGCTCTCACCTATCGGAATCAGATCAGCGAGCATCAAGAGCTTACCCTCACCGGCTTCTTCGCGACCCGCGACCTGCATCATCCGCTCTGCTGTTTCAACAGCAGCTTCATCACGCTCACCCGCATCGAGAACGCGGCCTTCGCCAAATACACGAATACCGTGCCGATCTTCGGCCATGAGAACCGGTTGATCATCGGGTACGACTGGCAGGATCAGAATTCGGTGAATAAGAACTTTGCGAATGTCCTCGGCTCGCCGGGGCCGCTCCAGTCCTATACGCAAGAGCGGATCAACCAGGACGGCGTCTATCTTCAAAACGAGTTCAAGCTCACCGACCACATCGAGCTGGTCGGCGGCGTGCGGTACAGTCAGGTTCGGTTCAAGGTGTCGAACCACCTTCGCTCCGGCGGCATCGATGCGTCCAGCCGCCGCAATTTCGCTCAAACGACCGGCCTCGGGGGCATCCGGTACAGTCCCGTGCCCTGGGCCAATCTGTACGTCACCGTCGGACAGTCGTTCGAAACCCCGACTGGGTCGGAGTTCCGCAACCCGCTCACTGCCAACGGCGCCGGGTTGAACCCCGCTGTTCAACCGCAGAAGTCCACGAATTATGAAATCGGCGTCAAGGGTACCGTGGGTGAGTCTTTTTACTATGACGTAGCGCTGTATCGGCAGCACTTCACGGATGAGTTGCTGCGATTCAGTACGGGCCTCGCCGGTCCTTGCAATGTTTTCGCGCCTTGCTTTCGAAACGCAGGCAAGAGCGATCATGACGGACTGGAAGTCGGCTTAGCCTACAAGCCGATCCGACCGGTGACCATGCAGGTGGCCTACACCTATGCCGACTATCGATTTCGAGACCACGTCGTCAATGGCACGCAATTGTCCGGGCGCACCCTGCCCGGTGTCCTTACCCATCGATTGGTCGTCGACCTGACGTATGAACAGCTGGAGGGTGTGCTGGCCGGCGCTTTTGCCGGTGTGGAATGGCAGTACCAGACCGCATACTTCCTCAATGATACCAATCTTGAATCGACCTCCCCGCTCAACGGGCAGAAGAACCCCAGCTACACCGTCACGAATCTGAAGGGCGGCTACAAGACGATGGTGAGCAAACATTGGGGGATCGAAGCCTTTGCCCGCCTCGACAACATCTTCGACGAGAACTATGCATTCGCCACGTTGAACCCCGCCAATGCGCCGGCGTTCGGACCGTTCATCGGCCGCAACGTCTTCGGCGGCCTGTCGATCCGCTATGTGTTCGACTAGGCCATGACGGAACTGAAAGAGGCGGTAAAAGGAATCTGTAGCATCCGTGAGCATCCGTCGGTAGACAAGTTTCGTCAAAGGGCGTAGACGGTTGAGCAGCGAAGACTCTCACCCATGATGCGATCATCCACCAAGAAGACAGCCGTCACCGTCGTCGCACTGGGGATTGCGTGGCTCTATCTGGCCTTGGCGCTCGTCGCTCCTGGTTGTTCCTTCGCTCACGCGACGCCGTCGACCGGACACCATCAACACTCCGGCACGGAATCGCACTCCACTCTCTGCTTCTGGGCCTGCCAAGCAACCTCTGATGTCGGTCCCGCTTCTCACGGTGATCACGGCATGGTCTGGGTCGCTCAGGCTCACACGCCGCTTCCTGTTCCACCCCTTCTTGCCACCTGGGACCACTCGTCCCGTTACGGTCGCGCGCCGCCGATCCCTGCGAGGGGATAGTTCGGGCGGGGCGCAGGTCGCCCATTCAGCCAGCCGATGGAAATCTTGTCGCGGAAAATTTTTCTTCCGCGGAACTCCGTCGGCTACGAAGCTCCACATCATCGGCGCTCGGCCTGAGCTATTTCACTCACTAATTGGTCTTGTCCGGGTTCGGTATGCCCCCCAGCTCGGACAGCTCGGCAGTGCAGGCGCGTATCCTGTGACCTCCGCTGCCGAGCCTTAAGGAGCGTAAAGGAGGTGCGGCTATGGATCAGCCGCTCCTACGGGTCAAAGAGGCCGCGCAGTTACTCAAGGTCAGCAAGTGGACGATCTATCGTTGGATCGACGAAGGACGTTTGGAGGCGACCAAGATCGGCGGCGGGAGTCTGCGGATCTTTCGGCTCTCGGTTATGGCGTTGGTGGATGCCAATCGCACCGATGGCAGGTCCGGCGATCCCTTCATGTCGGCGAAGGTTGCGCGGTTGAGCGACAGACGGTCGCTGCAGCGGTAAACGTCCGTTGCTGCGGCGGGTAGAGATGCAATCGGGTCCCTGGAGTGAGTCACCCTTCTTCAGGACCTGCCTCCGGGGCGAGAGGGATGGCCTCCCCCCTCGTCCCGGCCCCTCGGGGTGATTGAGGGAGTCGGTATCGGAAACGATCTGATGGCTCCATCAAGGAGTGGAGATCGATGACGAAGCCCATAAGCCACCAGGCCCATTAGCCGGTAGCTGGACGCAACGGAAACGGAAGCCATATGGGGCCTGTGTGTGGGTCTTGACCTACCTCTTCGCAGGATACCCATCGGGAAGCGGTGGTTGGCCGCTCCCCACCCATAGGCTCTTGGCGGCGATGCGTTGGCGACATGATGTAGACCGGGTCCCGAAGTTGTGCACCCTTCTTCAGGACCTGCCTCCCGGGGCGAGAGGGGCGGCCTCCCCCCTCACCCCGGCCCTTTTGGTGGGAGAGGCCCGATCGATGAGGAGAGGATGACCAGGCTGTGTACCAGAAACGTCATCATCAGATGGTCGGCTGTCGGCCTGACCCTGTGTGTGGTCCTCGTCTGTGCCCTGGGCCAGGCTGTCGCGGAGTCGAGTCCCGATCCTTGGGTCCTTCTGGTGGATGAAGGCGGAAAAGCCAGGGAGGAGGCTCGGTATGATGTGGCGGAGCGGCTCCTCTCGCAGGCGCTCCAAGAGGCTGAGCATGACCAACCGAACGGCGGACGGGTAGCGGAAGCCGCCAACAACCTTGGACTCCTGTATCACGACCAAGGGCGGCTCGGAGCGGCACGCGCGCTCTACGAACGGGCCTTGGCCATCCGGCAGGGCCAGTCGGAGGAGGAGAGTGAAGCGGTTGCGGCCATGCTGAACAATTTGGCTGAACTTGCTCAGGCCGAAGGGGCGTGGGATCAGGCCGAACCGCTGTATGGGCGTGTCCTCGCCATCGAACGGCGGGTTTTGGGGGGCGGGCATCCCGATGTCGGCATCACCCTCAACAACCTCGCTGAACTCTATCGGAAGCAGGGGCGGGAGAGTGCGGCGGAATCGTCTTACCGTCTGGCCCTTACCGTGTTGGAGCAGGCGCAGGGCACCGACCATCAGGATCTGGGGCCGGTGTTGAACAATTTGGCGGTCCTCTATAAGGGGCGCGGATTGTACACCTGGGCGGAGTCGTTTTATCAGCGCACCCTGAAGGTGCGGCGCCTGCGGTTCGGCAACGACCATCCCGCGGTGGCCATGAGCCTGAACAACCTTGGCTGTCTCTATCAAGCTCAGGGGCTCTACGCCGCCGCGCAGCGGGCATTGGACGAGGCCCTCGCCGTTGCGGAACGGGCCGTGGGTTCGCAGGCCGCGCTGACGGGCACCATCTTGGGAAATCTGGCGTTTCTGGCGGACCAGCAGGGACTCGTGACCCACGCGCAGCTGCTGTATCAACGGGCGCTGGTGATTCAACAGCAGCAATTGGGTTTGCGGCATCCGATGGTGGGGCTCTTGCTCGATCGCTACGCGCGGGTGCTCGACTATGCGGGGTGTCCGGTCGAAGCCGGGCTCTTTGCGGCTCGTGCGGCATCGATTCGATTGCAGGAAGAGTCGGTTGCTCCGCGATAGGGTTCGGATAGGTGCGCCGACGATGCAAGCGGCGCTCTGCGCCGGCGGGTAACAGGGTAAGGAGGTGACCGATGTTGGGAACAATGGCAACGGCGGCCTCGAAGAGGCTTTCGACAAGAGACTCGGTTACTCCGGCTCAGCCGGGGTTGAACGTGACGGTGGTGCGACTGTTGGCCGTGGCCCTCACGATCAGCAAGGGCAGCGCGTCCGTACCATCCGGATCGGCTCCGCCGATTCCCGTCGGGTATCGACAGTGGCCTTGTGTGACCACCGTGGTGAAGTCGGGCCGGAAGGTCTTTCGCTTGAGATTTTACGTCGGGGGCAAGGGGTTGTTTACACGCGATCAGGACTCGTTTCCCGTCGGGACGGTCTTCATCGTGGAGTCGTCCCCTTGGGTGTCGGATGACAGCGCCGAGCGGCGTGGCGGTTCCTTGTTCGTCATGGAAAAGTGCGTGGGGGTCTGCTCCGGCGAACCGGGAGTCGGCAGCGGGGAGTCGTGGATCTATGCCCGATATGATGCGCATGGTCGCTCGACGGAGGACGAGCCTGGTGCTTGCGGAGTCTGCCGCCTGCCGCTGACGGTATCCGCTGAAGTGATGTGAGCGGTGGACGGGACTCGACGGTTGGACTGCGCTGACCACGCAGTGAGTCCCGAGGAGGGGAGCGTACGTCCATACGCTTCCCTCTCCCACCTTTTTCCCCGCCTCTATCCAGGCCGATCTTCCCTCTCAACAAGCAGGCGGGAGTGCGGTACAATTCTTCCGATCTCGTGCACCACTCACTTTTTATCAAGGAGGCTCTGTCATGACATCGGTACGCGCGGGCATTGTTGCGGTGGCTGCAGTAGGGCTGTTGGCGGTGGGGCCGGTGGGAACCGTCTTGGCCGACGGCGGCGGGCATGTGAAGGAAACCATCAAACATGCCAAGGAGGGGGTCGAACACGAGAAGGAAGCGATCAAGCACTTGGAAGAGTCGGTGAAGGCCAGCAACGATCCCCACGCCAAGGAAGCCTTGGAGCATGCGAAGGAAGCGGTCAAGCATGCGGAGGAGTCGCTGGCGCATGCGGAGCAGGCCTCCCAAGCCAAGGGCAAGGGGAAGGGCAAGAAGGAGTAGTCGATGGTTATGCCAGGGGGAGTGCCGACAGAGGCTCCCCCTGGGGTGCCTCCCCTGCCTATTTCCCGTCCACCCGCTTTGATCCAGTCCGTGAGTCTCCCAGTCAGAGGCTCCCAAGGGGGCGTCGGCGCCCCTTCCGGTCGGCGGAACATCTTGTAGCACGCGTTGGTATTGGTGAGCGTCCGTCTGTAGACGGCGTGATCGGCCGGGACTATAACACCTGGCCTGAGGGGAGGGGTCCATGCCTATCCTGCTGGTCGCCATCGTTCAGATCCTGCTGTTGACCGGCGGCGCCCGTGCCTCTGCGGGCGATGAGTCGCTCGAACGGTTGCTGCGCGCGCAGGCGTTCAATCGCGAGTTCGAAGGGTTCGAGTCTTACTATGTCGTCATTGAAGCCGATCAGGAGCAAGTCGACGGTTCGCACGAAGTGTTGGCTATTGCCAGCGGAAAGTTTTCCAATAATATCAAGCGCCTGAAGGTCCTGTTTTTGATCGTCGACAATCGCATCATCGGCGGCCAGATTTTGGAGGGCACCGGCCTTCCGCCTTGCCTGGCCCAGGAGCATCGTCCGTCATCATCCCTTTAACCCGACAGGAGGTTGTGTATGCGGAGTAGGATTGCGGCCCTTTCATTTGCTTTGTGGGGTGCCTTGTCGTTCGGAGCCTCGGCCTGGGCGCTGCAGGCCGGCGGTGTGGAAGTCGGTGATTTGGAGAGCGGGTCGGTTGCGGGACAACCGTTCAAGGAATTGGAAGTGGACGTGCAATTGTTCGCGGTGGAGTTGGGTTCCTTGAAGACCTGGTATCCGCCGACGACGGTCATCGACTTCAAAGTGCGGCCCGGCCGCCCCTTGCTGTTCAAGGTGACGAACATGTCGTCGGGCGAGCGCGGTTTCCAAATGACCGATCGGGTCAATGCGGGCTCGCCGTTCGTGCTCAAGGCCGAGGTGGTCTTGAAGCCGGGCGAGACGAAGTACATCGGTGTGCCGACCAGCGACCTGTTCTATGCGACGCAGGGCAACACGATTAAGTATCACGATCACCTCAATCCGAAACAGCCCGGCGGCAAACTGATCATGGTGAAGTAAGCCGCACGAGTTTCAGCGGTGATACCCCACGCCCCGTTCATCTCAGGATGGACGGGGTGTGCTGTTTTCAGGGCTCGGTTTACCAGAAGTAGGGATAGCCGCGTCCGTAGGGGCCCCAGTAGGGATGCCAAAAGGGGCTGTAGTAGGGTGTCAGCCGGATGCGTGGGAAGGAGTAATCCGGCACCCAGGTCCGCAGGTCTTTGATGTCCAGAACGGGGTAGGTGTACTCGGTCTCGTCCAAGGGCAGGGTCATGCTGCCGGTGAGCTCGCCGGTCACCGTCACGAAGGTGCCGTGCGGAATGGTCGCCGGATCGAGAAACTCTCGCTGAACGGCCATGAAGCGCCCCTGAGACTTCGTGAGGTCCGGCGTGGGTTGCTGGCTCTCGGTGAGGGGTAACTGTAAAATTTCGATCCTGGTTCCGTCTTGCAAGCGACGGGCGTGCAGCACCTGTCCCCCCAGGACGAGCGTCTGGCCTCGGAACGAATCGGGCGTGGTCTTGATCTCGGAAAACGCTGGGCCGGACGGGACTGTGGGGGAGGATGAAGGTTGATGTTCGGAAGTCGCGCAGGCCGCGAGGAACGTGCCCAGGAAGAGGGCGCCGAAGATTGGTGGAAGTTTGCCCCTCATCGTTGGCATTATAACAGACAGGGAAAGTGACGAGCATTGTTTATAATGCCGATGCGGGTGCAGGCATGAATGGAGCGATGAAAGGAGCGCAGCGTATGGTCAGGAGTCGAGGGTGGCGATGGAATGTCGTGGCGATCATGACAATGGTGATGGGGGTCGTGGGGGTCTGCGCGGCTTGGGCCGCCAAGGCGGAACTCAAGGGCAATTTTGAAGTGCTGAAGGATGAGGCGTCCACGCACAAGCCCGGCAAGGTGCAACTGGTGGAGTTTGCCGACTTCTATTGCCCGCATTGTCACCGTTTCGATGGCGAAGGGTTGGCGATCTTGGAAAAGGAATTCGGCAACAAGCTGGACGTGGTCATGGTGGGGTATCCCGTCATTCCAGGCAAACTGCCCACCGCGTTCGATATGTATGAGCAGGCCAAGACCATGGGCAAGGGGAATGAGATGAAGCGAGCCCTCTTCCGTACGATCCATCAGGACAAGATCAGCATCATCGATCGGTCGATTCGCGAGTTGCTGATCCGTGAGGTGGGGTTGGACCCGGCCACGTTCGAGGCGGGCCTGGCGAGCGCCAAACCGGCCAAGGCCTTTGAGGACGGTCGGAAATGGGGCGATCGCATCAAGATTCAGCAAACGCCCACGGTGTTGCTGGACGGCAACATCAAGGTCGAACAGATCGACCCGGAAAACCTGAAGGTCATCATCCACAGCATTTTGAGCGGTGACGGGAAGAAATAATCGGCGCGATCAGGCAGCGATTCTGAGGATGGCCATGGCGATCGATCCGGTGTGCAAGATGACGGTAGAGCCGGAGCAGGCGGCGGGGCAGTTCACCCATGCCGGTACGACCTACTACTTCTGCGCGACGAGTTGTCTCGAGAAGTTCCGGGCCGATCCGGATCGGTACTTCAACTCGGCTCCGACCTTGATTCAGCTGGGCAACCGCCCCTCCCGGGGTAAGACGTTGCCCATGATGATGACGCCTGCGCCGAGCAAGACCACGACCGGCGTGATCGATCCGGTCTGCGGCATGACGGTCGAGCCTGCCACCGCGGCAGGCTCGTTTCCCTACCACGGCACGACCTATTACTTTTGCTGCCAGGGTTGCCTGACGAAGTTTCAGGCCGACCCTCAGCGGTACCTCTCGCCTTCCACTGCGGCGACCGCGCCCAAGGCACCGGCACCCCCTGGGACGAAGTACATCTGTCCCATGTGTCCGGAGGTGTTGGAGGACAAGCCGGTGCCCTGTCCCAAGTGCGGCATGGCCTTGGATCCGGCCTCACCGTTGCCGTTGAAGACCGAGTACGTCTGTCCCATGCATCCGGAGATTGTGCAGCCTGAACCGGGGTCTTGTCCGACCTGCGGGATGGCGCTCGAGCCCCGCACGGTCACGGTGGAAGAAGAGCAGAACCCGGAGTTGGTCGACATGACCCGGCGGTTCTGGATCGGGCTGGGGCCGGCCGCGGTGGTCTTCGTGCTGGCCATGTCGCACATGCTCCCGGGGCATCCGCTCGAGCGTATCTTGCCGGATGAACAGTCGGCCTGGGTGCAATTCATCCTGAGCACGCCGGTGGTGCTTTGGGCGGGATGGCCCTTTTTTCAGCGCGGGTGGGCGTCGATCCGCCACCGCAGCCCGAACATGTTCACCCTGATCGCAATCGGAACCGGCACGGCGTACCTCTACAGCGTCGTGGCCACGCTGGTGCCGGTGTGGATTCCCCAGTCCTTTCGTTTGCCCAGCGGCGCGGTCCCGGTCTATTTCGAAGCGGCCGCCGTGATCACGGTACTCGTGTTGCTGGGGCAGGTGCTGGAATTGCGGGCCAGGAGCCGCACCACCGGGGCGATTCGGGCGTTGCTCGGCCTCGTGCCGAAGACGGCGCGCGTCGTGCGCGAGGATGGCCAAGAAGAAGACCGGCCGCTGGATCAGGTGGTGGTAGGAGATCGGTTGCGGGTCAGGCCCGGCGAGAAGGTGCCGGTGGACGGGCTGGTGCTCGAAGGCGGCACGGCGATCGACGAATCGATGATCACGGGGGAATCGCTCCCGGTTGCAAAGGCGGCGGGTGACCGGGTGACCGGCGGTACGATCAACGGCGCGGGCACGGTCGTGATGCGGGCGGAACGGGTGGGGGCCGACACGCTGCTTGCGCACATCGTGCAGATGGTGGCCGAGGCGCAGCGCAGCCGCGCGCCCATTCAGCGGGTCGCCGATGTCGTGGCCGGGTATTTCGTGCCCATCGTGGTCGGGGTGGCGATCGTCACCGGGCTTGCATGGGCCCTGTTCGGGCCGGAGCCGCGCCTGGCCCATGCCCTCCTGAATGCGGTGGCCGTGTTGATCATTGCGTGCCCCTGTGCGCTGGGATTGGCGACGCCGATGTCGATCATGGTCGGCACCGGTCGCGGTGCGGCTGCGGGTGTGCTGTTTAAGCAGGCGGAAGCGCTCGAAACCATTGAACGAGTCGACACCCTGATTTTCGACAAGACCGGCACCCTCACCGAAGGCAAGCCCAAATTACGAGCTGTCAGCGCTCTGGATCCATGGTCCGAAGCAGAGTTGTTGCGGCTGGCCTCGTCGGTTGAACGGGGGAGTGAGCATCCGCTGGCTTCGGCCATTGTGGCCGGCGCCCAGGGGCGAGGAATTTCCCCGACGACCGCGACAGAGTTCCTGTCGCATGTCGGCAAGGGGGTTGTGGCCACGGTCGAGGGGAAACGGGTGGCGGTCGGCACGGTGGAACTATTGCGCGAGATCAAGGCCGACGATGATGCCCTGGCTCGTCTGGAAGCCGACGCCGAGTTGATGCGGCGGACCGGACAGACCGTGATGTTCGTGGCGATCGATGGCCGTCCGGCCGGTCTGCTGGGCGTGGCCGATCCGATCAAGGGGTCCACGGCGGAAGCCGTTCGTCTGTTGCGCGAGGAGGGGATTCGGCTCGTGATGGTGACCGGCGATCATGAGGCCACGGCCCAGGCGGTGGCGAAGGAATTGGGCTTGAGCGAAGTGCTGGCGGGTGTGAAGCCGGACCACAAGGGGCGGATCGTGCAGGAGCTGCAGCAGCAAGGCCGTGTCGTGGCGATGGCCGGAGACGGCGTCAACGATGCGCCAGCGTTGGCCCAGGCGGATGTCGGGATTGCCATGGGCACCGGCACCGACGTGGCGATGGAACATGCCGGGGTGACGCTGGTGAAGGGCGATCTGCGCGGCATCGTGCGGGCTCGGCGGCTGAGCCGCGCGACGATGCGCAACATTCGGCAGAACCTTTTCTTCGCCTTTGTCTACAATATGATCGGTGTCCCGGTGGCTGCCGGCGTCCTGTTCCCGTTCTTCGGGGTTCTCCTGAGCCCGATGCTGGCGAGTACTGCCATGACGTTCAGCTCTCTGTCCGTGATCTCGAATGCCTTGCGACTGCGGCATGCCGACCTATGAATCCGTGGCCTGGCATCGCGTCCTGCGTAGCATCCTGGCGCCACCTTGGCGTAGGATGGATACCGTGATCGCTGCGTCCTCACGACCCCCATCAATCCTGCTCTGCTGGCTGCTCGGCTTGGTGGTCGCACTTTGCTCTGCGGAGGCGGTTGCGGGCTCGGGCTCAGCCAGGCCATTGCCGGTCAGCGCGATCGTCGATCTGCAGACCCAGGTCCGGACCACCGCCGCCAAGGTCATTCCCGCTGTCGTCAGCATCGCTTCGACTGTGGTCGTACACGACCAGGTGTTCAGCGATGAAGGCTTGCCGTTCGGCATGTTCAAGGATGGGCCGCCTCGCCGCCAGTATGGGCAGGGCTCGGGGGTCATCGTGTCTCCCGACGGCTACATCATTACCAATAATCACGTCGTGGCGGACGCGGTGGACGTCGAGGTGATTCTGGCCGATCGCCGCCAGTTCAAGGGCCGCGTCGTCGCAACCGATCCGAAAACCGATGTGGCCGTGGTGAAGATCCAATCGAGCGGCCTGCCGAGCGTGGCCTGGGGAGATTCCAGCGCCTTGGCCGTCGGGGATTTCGTGTTGGCCATCGGCAATCCCTTGGGACTCAGCCGCACGGTGACGTTCGGCATCGTCAGCGCGGTCGGACGGGCCGATGTGGGAGTGGCCGACGTGGAGGATTTTATTCAGACCGATGCGCCGATCAATCCCGGAAACTCGGGCGGCGCGCTCGTGAACATCAACGGCGAATTGGTGGGCATCAATACGGCTATCGCCAGCCCGACCGGCGGCAGTGTGGGGGTCGGGTTTGCCATTCCGAGCAATATGGCCAGAACGGCCATGCAGAGCCTCATCAAAACCGGCCGCGTCGTACGCGGGTTCCTGGGCGCGTCGACGCAGGATGTCACCCCGCTGCTGGCCAAGATTTTCCGTCTGCCCGACGTGAAGGGCTCCATCGTGACCGATCTCCAGGCCAAGGGGTCGGCGGAGCGGGCCGGATTGAAACGCGGCGATGTCGTCGTACGATTCGACGGGCGCGATGTCATGGACAGCGGACACCTACGGAACCTGATGGCCGCCTCGGCCATCGGCAGCAAACATCGGCTGGAGCTGGTCCGTGAAGGCCGGGTCCTGCAGACCGAACTCACGGTGCAAGAAGCGCCGCGGGAACGGGTGAAGAAGGCGCAGCCCTCCGAGGCGACCGGTAGTTCCGCCCATCCTCTGACGGGGGTCATCGTCGATGAAGTCACCCCGGCGTTGGCTCGACAGATGGATCTGCCGGTCAACAGCGGTCTCGTCGTCACGGATATCGAAGAGGGGAGCTTGGCGGAAGTCTCCGGGTTGCAGCCCGGCGATCTGATTCTGGAATTGAACCGTCAGCCGATTCCCAATTTCGCCACCTTTCAACGTGTGGCCGAACCCCTTCGCCCCACCGACTTGGCGCTCTTGCTGGTCAATCGCCAAGGCAACGTCATCTACATTCCCATCCAAGCCGAGTAGCGTTTCTGCAGCGATGATGTGCCTCCTTGATGGACTAGATCGTCAGCCCTAGAGACCCTTCCCCGGCTCGCCAAAACAAGCGAAAGCATTGCGTTCACGACGATCTCGGGCATACTGATCCCGTCACATTTGTGATGGGTCGATCTGCCTTCTCTTGAGGTCCGCATGAGACCCTGGCTTCCGAAATTGACGCTCGGCCTGATGGCACTTCTCTGTGTGGCCTGTGAAGTGAAGCCGGATACGGCTCCTGCCTCGCTCCTTGGGGTCTGGGAAACTCACAACGAAGGCTATGCCGACCAACGCATCTTCATCGACCGGCATCGGATCGGGTTCGGCACCAACGTGACCACTGCAACCGGATACGTCATCGAGCGGGTCACGCAGGAGCCGGTCGGCACACGGATGTTGTACGTCATCTCGTATCGCGGTGAGGACGACGGTCGATCGCAGCTGGCCTTCTATTACGACCCGGCGCACGGTGGGCGGATCACCTTCAAGAATCAGAACCACCTGACCTGGACCAGGAAGGAGCCGGTGTCGTGAGCCGACCGCGTGTGCGCCGCTATTTTCTGTGGGACAGCCTGCAGCCCCGATTCCTCACGATGAACATGTGCTACGTGGGCGTCGTGATCGGCGCGGTTGCCGCGGCGCTGTTTTTGCCGATCATGTTGAAGTTGGACAGTCTCCCACTATCTTCGGAAGAGACGCTGACGGTGGCCGATCAATTCCTCCTGCTGCACAACCGCTTCTGGCCTGCCGTGGTAGCGGTCTGTATCCTCCTGGTCATTCACGGCATATTCTTCTCTCATCGGATTGCGGGACCCCTATACCGATTCCGACGGATCTTCCAGGATGTTGCCGCGGGTGACCTGACGGTGCGGACGACGATCCGAAAGGGGGATTACCTTCAGGCGGAGGCGGAATGTCTGGGGTTGATGGTAAATGCGCTGCGCGAGCGCCTGGCTCTCATTGAGACTCAACGCGCGGCGATCCTGCCGCATCTCGACCGCCTGCAGCAGGCGGCTGCCCGAGGGGCCTGCCGCGAGGTCGAGCAGGAAACAGAACGGTTGCGCCAGGCTGTAGAGCAACTCTCTCACTCGATGGAATCGTTCCGGACCCAGGCACAGGTCCCTGCTGATCAGCCTACCGCATTACCTCGTGTCTCAGGCTTCTAGGCTCGATATGTCGCAACCATCTGGTACCTCACGTCAGGCCGGTTTCACGGTCATCGAACTGCTGATCGTCATGGCCATTCTGGGGGCTTTGGCAGGATTGGCGATGCCGGCGTATTTGGGATACCTGGATAAGGCTCGGATCGCCCGCTGTATTGTCGAGATTCGTTCGATCGAGCGAGTGGTGAACGCCTATGAGAAGGTCAACGGAGCCTACCCCAACAATTTGGGTGAAGCGGGGGCGGGCGAGATGGTCGATCCCTGGGGGAACCCGTACGAATACCTCAACATCGCGGCGTTCTCCCTGCCGGGCAACAACGGGAATGTGGGTGGTGGCGGTCATGCGAACGGTGGTGGAAACAAATCCGGGGCCTGGGGCTGGCTCTTACCCGACGAGGCTCATGCAGCCGGTAATGGAAATTCGGACAAGGGGAAGCCGAGGAAGGACCGGTTCCTCCATCCGATCAATTCCGACTACGACCTGTATAGCAAAGGCAAAGACGGAGAAAGTGTCGAGCCGCTGACAGCCCAAAAAAGTTATGACGATGTCATCCGGGCCAACGATGGGAGTTTTGTCGGCTTGGCGGCGGATTTTTAGCGAGACCAACGTACCGTGCAAATCGACTACTCGCCGCTCAGTAGCCGTGTCGCCCGCCGGGTGTTCGCCCTCTTCATCCTCTGCGCCTTACTGCCCGTCGGGGCCTTGAGCCTCGTTGCCTTTACCGACGTCACGGACCAACTCACGCAACAAGTCGAGAAGCGCGTGCGCCAGGAAAGCAAGGTCGTCGGTATGGCTGTCTATCAACGACTGCTCTTTCTCGAATCAGAGTTCCTGTCTCTGACGACTCACGAGCGCCAGTCGGCGAGTTCCGGGTCGTTTGGTTCCCTACAAGAAGCGATGCCCAACATACCGCTGTTTCTGACCTTGGCTCAGGTGCCGAAGGGAGGAGTGGCGCAAGAGCCGTTCGGTGGGCGAGGGGAGCTACCTTCCCTGACGCCTGCCCAGTGGGCACTGCTCCACGACAAAAAGACCCTCTTGGTTACGGCGGCGCAGACAGGGGGACCCAGGCGGCTGTTTCTGGCGCGGCTGTTGGGCTCCCGCCTGTCGGAGGAACAGGCAGTCTTTGCAGAAATCAACGGCGACTATCTGTGGGGGACAGTCAGGGAGGTTGCGCTTCCGACGGATTTAGCGATGTGCGTGTTCGGAGACGCGGCGGAAATCCTATTCTGCACGGAGTCTCCGACGGGCCGATTAATGGGACAGTGGGTCAAGCAGAAACAGGTGGATCGCCCGTCGGTGTTTGAATGGCACGATGGCCAGGATTCGTACATCGCCGGCTATTGGTCGATTCCGCTGCGGTATGAATTTTCGGTTCCGCCTTGGACCGTTGTGCTCAGCGAGCCGCGTGCCGCAGTGTTGGCGCCTCTGGCAACCTTTAAGACGCGATTCAGCCTGATCGTCTTGGTGGCGGTCCTCTGTGTCACCCTGTTGAGCGTGGGCCAGATTCGCAAAACCATGGTGCCGTTGGAACGGTTGGGCGAGGGTACCAGGCGGATCGCGCGCCGTGATTTCTCGACTCCCGTCCGAGTGCACAGCGGCGATGAGTTCGAGGAGTTGGCCAAATCGTTCAACGCCATGGCCGTACGGTTGAATCGGCAATTTTCGCAACTGGCCACTATCCATGAAATCGACCGGTCCGTCCTCTCCGTCCTCGATCCCAGCCGCATCGTCGATACGGTGTTGGCCCGTGTGCGCGAGGTATTCCCGTGCGAGGCCATCGCGGTGCTGCTGCTCGATCCGTCTGCTGCGACCCAGGGTTGGTTTTATACGAGGCTGGGGAAGGACTGTACGGATACCGCCATGGAGGCTGTCACGCTCGGCGACGAAGATGGGCCGTTCTTGAAGGACCTGGAGGAGCCATGGGTCATTCCGTCGTCGGCCGTGTCGGGTGTTCTGGCCAAGTTGGCCGTGCCGGAAGCCGGCGCCCTCGTGCTGCTCCCGTTGCGTCGTGCGAATGAACGGCTCGGGGCAATCGCCCTCGCCTATCTGCGGACGCCGGTGTTGCATGAGGAGCGCCGTTTGCAACTGCGTCAGCTGGCCGATCTGGTCGCCGTGGCCTTGAGCAATGCGTCGGACTTGGGGGAGCGCAAGCGGGCGGAAACCTCCCTTCGTGAGAGCAATGTGAAGCTCGAAGCGGCGCTGAACGAGTTGCAGGCGGCGCAGCAACAGATGGTGCAGCAGGAACGGTTGCGGGCGCTGGGGCAGATGGCCAGCGGCATCGCGCACGATTTCAACAATACGCTCTCGCCTATCGTCGGTTTCAGCGAACTGTTACTGATCGACCCCAACCTGTCCAAAAACGACGCTCAGTTGAAGGAGTATCTGCAGACGATCAATCTTGCGGCCAAGGATGCAGCCAAGGTCGTGAGCCGTCTGCGAGATTTCTACCGGCCTCGCGTGGATGCGGATTTGGCCGGCATCGTCGACCTGAATCGTTTGGTGGAGCAAACCGTCAAGCTGAGTCAGCCGAAGTGGAAGGATCAAGCTCTGGCGAATGGAATCGCAATCGAGATGCATGTGGAGGTGGATGCCGTGCCGCCGGTGGCCGGCCATGAATCGGAGTTGCGCGAGGTCTTGACCAATTTGGTGTTCAACGCGGTCGACGCGATGCCGAAGAGCGGGTCGATCACCATCCGCACCAAGGTCGACGGCGACCACGTGCGCGTCGAGGTTACCGACACCGGGACCGGTATGACCGACGAGGTGCGCCGACGATGCCTCGAACCGTTTTTCTCAACCAAGGGCGAAAAGGGATCGGGGCTGGGTCTTGCGATGGTGTACGGCATCATCCGACGCCTTCGCGGCACGATCGACATCACCAGCTCGGTCGGGCAAGGCACCACCTTCAGTCTCCGGTTGCCGATTCAATCGGACCTGTCGGCCGCTCGGCAGTCCGAGGGCCAGAGTCTGGATGGTCGGAAGCTTCAGGTGTTGGTGGTGGATGACGACCCGTTGGTGGGACGCGTGACCAGCGAATACCTTCGTGTGGCCGGCCATGACGCGCAGCTGGTGGGGAGCGCCGCCGAGGCGATCACGCAGTTTCATCCCGATCGGGTGCATCTGGTCGTGACCGACCATGGTATGCCGCACATGACAGGGCGGCAGTTGGCGAAGGTGATCAAGAAGGTCTCTCCCCAGACCCCGGTCCTGTTGTTGACCGGCGGAGACGAAACCGAGGGAGAGGATCACCCGTCCGATGCCGTGGATGCCGCTCTCACCAAGCCGGTGACAATGGCGTCGCTCCGGAAAGCCCTTTCCAGGATGGTGATTCCGTCGGCGTCGTCCGATGGGAGCCGGAAAGAAATTGGTGAGGCCGCCTGACGGTGATATCGTAATGGCGAGCTTCAGGTAACCCACGCATCATTCCACTACTAGGATCAGGCAATGCAGAGCCTCAACCACACCTCTTTCCGTATTCTCCTCATCGACGACGAACTCCGCTGCACCAAATTGATGGAGGCGATCCTTCGGCAAGCCGGATTTGAACAGGTGACGATGGCGAACGACTCTCGCGAGGCCATCCGTCTCTATGAGGAGGTGAAGCCGGACCTGGTGGCGCTGGATATGAAGATGCCGGTGATGGACGGGATCGAGGTGATGCGGCAGTTGCTGCCGATGATCGACCCCGACGACTACCTTCCCATCATCATGATTACCGGAGAGTTGGACGCGGCCACGAAGCATCGGGCCTTGGCGGAGGGCGCGAAGGACTTCCTCAACAAGCCTGTGGACCCCATCGAGGTGGTGCTGCGGATCAAGAATCAGTTGATGACCAGGGTGTTGCATCAGCAATTGCGCCTCCACAACGAGCACTTGGAGGCGCAGGTGTTGCTTCGCACGAAGGTCGTGGAGCAGACGCAGCTGGATCTGTTGTACCGATTGACCCTGGCCTCGTGTTATCGAGAGGATACCAGCGGGTCCCATGCCTGGCGGGTGGGCAATCTGGCAGCCAGGTTGGCGGAACTCAGCGGACAATCACAAGCGCAGGTCGAGTTGATCAAGAGGACGGCGCCTCTGCATGACCTCGGCAAAGTCGGCATTCCCGACCGGACCCTCATGAAAACCACTCCCTATGATGCCCAGGATCGCGATGCAATCAAGCAACATACGAAGATCGGATCAAAGCTGCTGTCGGGTAGCACGGCGCCGTTGTTCGTCATGGCGCGCGAAATCGCGTTGATGCACCACGAGCGGTGGGACGGCACCGGCTATCATGGCGTCAAGGGAGCGCAGATCCCGATTTCTGCCAGGATCGTCGCTCTCGTGGATGCCTTCGACGTCATGACGCACCCGTCTTCCTATAAACCGGCCATGCCACTGAAGGAAGCCAAGGCTGAAATTGAACGGCAGGCCGGCGCACAATTCGATCCCACCCTGGTGAATGTCTTTCTGCAGCTGATCGACCGCGAAGGTGATCGGCTGCTCTCCGAAGCGAGTCCCGTCAGGCTGGTTGCCTAGCGCTTGCATGCATCGCCGCATTCCGGGTTGACGCCGAATGAGGCCGCCGCGTAGTATCCGTGATACGAATTTCATATTCGTGCCACGATGAAGAAGCAAGCCAAACAACTCGTCCGGTTCGGCGTGTCGCTCGACGGGCGCTTGCTCGGGGAATTCGACCGGCTGATCCAGCGGCGCAAGTATGCGACTCGTTCGGAAGCGATCCGCGATCTGATTCGCGACAACCTGGTGGAGCAGGAATGGGATCAGAATAAGGAAACGGTCGCAACGATCACGTTCGTGTACGACCACCATGTGCGCGATCTCACCAGGAAACTGACGGCGATTCAACATGACTTTCAGGGACGAATTCTGGCCGGCCTGCATGTACACCTCGACCATGACCATTGTCTTGAAGTTCTGGTCGCCAAGGGGAAGGGAGCCGATATCCGTCACATCGCCGATGCCCTGTTGAGCGTGAAGGGCGTGAAGCATGGAAAGTTGACCATGACCACGACCGGCAAGGGACTGAGTCTCTGATAGGGATTGCGGAGGGTGCGGAACGGAACGTGGGGACGATGGCTGTGCACGATCGGGATCACGCTTGCAGCCTATGGCATCGCCTCGGCCCACGATCCTGATATTCCTGAAATCGATGTGCCCGATGTGGCGGTGCATGCGGACCGCCCGGTGGCGGCGTCATCGCAGCAGTTCATCCTCGACAAGGAATACCTTCTGCAGCCGCAAGGCCGCCCGGCCCAGGTCCTGCGCCTGATCCCCGGCTTCATCGCCGTGGAGCATTCGGGAGGCGCCGGCAAGGCCGATCAGTATTTCCTTCGCGGGTTCGATGCGGACCACGGCACCGATGTGGCCTTTTTCGCCGACGGGATGCCGATCAATCTGCGTTCCCATGCTCACGGCCAGGGTTATACCGACCTGAATTTCATCATCCCTGAAACGGTCGCAGGGCTCGACGTCCACAAGGGCAGCTATCTGCCCGAGTATGGAGACTTTGCTACGGCCGGGGCGGTGCATTTCAAAACGCGCGAGGTGGTACGGGAGCATGTCGTGCAATCGGCCGGTGGGCAGTTCAATACCCAGCGGCATCTGCTCATGTTCTCGCCCACTAAGGAGAAGGTGCGGACCCTCGTTGCCGCCGAGGGGTACTACACCGACGGGCCCTTTCAACACGACAACCGGTATTTTCGGGGCAACCTGCTCGGCAAGGCGACGATGAATCCGACGCCTCGGTCTGAATTGGCGATCACCGGGACCTTTCACAAGTCTCAATGGAACGGCTCAGGGGAACTGCCTTTGCGAGCGGTGCAGGCCGGCTCATTGGATCGGTTCGGCGCCGTCGATCCGTCTGAAGGCGGTCGGACCCTCCGAAGCACGGGGCGATTGAATTACCACTACGACACGATCTCGGGCGGCCGCTTTTTTACCGACGTCTATGCTCAGTACTATCGGTTCGATCTCTTCACGAATTTCACCTTTTTTCTGACCGACCCGGTCAATGGAGACGGATTCCAGCAGGCTGATCGTCGCGTGATGTACGGCGGGGCCGTGGGTTATCGACAGGCGGGGCGGTTATTCGATCTCGACGGCGCGGCAACGGTGGGGGTGCAAACGCGGGTCGACCGGATTCATGCGCGTCTTGGTCCGCAGGTTATGCGGAACCCGCTGGGTACCACGACCGACAGTGAAATTGTCGAGGCCTCCTACGCGCCCTTCGTGAAGCTTGAGGTGCAGCCGCTGCCCTGGGTGCGACTGGCGGGCGGCGTTCGCAGTGAGGTCTTCACCTTCGATGTCCGGAACCGTTGCGCGACCTGCGCCGTACAACCGTCCGGCAGCAGCCGCTCAGGACTCGTGCTGCCGAAAGCGAATGTGACTCTGGGGCCTTGGCACCGGACGGAATTTTTTGCTAACTACGGGGAAGGATTTCACAGCAACGACGCACGGTCGGCAGTGGCGCTGGCGGCCTCCCCGCTCGCACGGGCCAAGAGTTACGAAGTCGGCCTAAGGTCCAAACCGTGGGGAGCGGAGGGCGTGGAGTTGATCGCCACACTCTGGATGTTGGACTTGAAGCAGGAGTTGGTGTTCGTCGGAGACGAAGGCACAACCGAGATCCGCGGAGCCTCCCGCCGTCAGGGCGTGGAGGTTGCGGCCCGTGGGCAGGTCTGGGGACCGTGGTTCTTCAACGGCAGCATCACCTGGACCAAGGCGGAATTCCGGAACGGTGATGCCATTCCCTTAGCTCCGGAAGTCACTGCCTATGGGGCCTTGTTGCTCAGGTGGCCACAGGGAGTGACGTCCCAGTTGCAGGCCACCTATCTGGGAGTCCGGCCCCTGACGGAGGATCGTAGCATTCGCGCACCGTCCTGGATCGCGGTGGATCTGTCTGAGCGATATGAGTTGCCGATCACACTCACACATGGGCGGCTCGAAGCGTTTCTCTTCATCCAAAACCTGCTCGACACGAAGTGGGAGCAGGCGACCTTCGCGTTCGAATCACGCCTGCGGGCCGAGGTCTCCGGGGTGAACGACAGTCACTTCGTACCGGGCAATCCACGGTTGGTCATGGGCGGGCTCGCATGGTATTTCTAGTATTTTGCCGGAGGCTACACAGGAATGAACTCCCCAACTATTTCCCAATTCATCGATCGTCACTTTCGGCATTTCAACGCCGCGACGCTGAAGGATGCGGCACAGGCCTATCGGTCGCACCTGGAGCGGGGCGGCAAGATGCTGGTGACGCTGGCCGGGGCGATGAGTACGGCAGAACTGGGGCTGTCGTTGGCGGAGATGATTCGCCGGGACAAGGTCCATGGGATCTGCTGCACCGGCGCCAATCTCGAAGAAGACCTCTTCAACCTCGTGGCGCAGAAGCATTATGAGCGGATCCCTCGGTACCGTGAGCTGACGGCGCAAGACGAACAACGCTTGCTGGAGCGGCATTTGAATCGGGTGACGGATACCTGTATCCCGGAGGCTGAAGCGATGCGTCGCATCGAAGCCGCGGTTGCCAAAGAGTGGCTGTCCGCCGACCAGGCCGGCTTGCGGATGTTCCCGCATGAATTTCTGTATCGACTCCTGCGGAGCGGTGCGCTGAAAGAGTTTTATCAGATTGATCCGGTCGACAGCTGGATGTGCGCGGCGGCGGAGCGCAACCTGCCGCTCTACGTGCCAGGGTGGGAGGATTCCACGCTCGGCAATATGTATGCGGCGCAGTGCATGGTCGGCGCCGTCAAACAGGTGCACACGGTGCGAAGCGGCATCGAATATATGATGCAGTTGGCCGACTGGTACCAGGAGGTGACGAAGGCGTGCTCCGTGGGGTTCTTCCAGATCGGCGGCGGCATCGCCGGGGATTTTCCCATCTGCGTAGTCCCGATGCTGCGGCAAGACCTGCGTAAGACCGATACGCCGCTGTGGGGCTATTTTTGCCAGATCAGCGATTCGACGACCAGTTACGGGTCCTATTCCGGGGCCGTGCCGAACGAAAAGATTACCTGGGGGAAGCTGGGTGTCGATACGCCGAAATTCATCATCGAATCGGACGCGACGATCGTCGCTCCGCTGATCTTCGCCCATGTCCTCGGCTGGTAAGTCCATCGAGAGGCCGTTGCCACGAGCCTTCTTCGTCCGCCCCACCGTGCAAGTCGCACAGTCGCTGATCGGGAAATATCTGGTTCGCGAGAGCGAGCGAGGGGTGGTCTCGGGCCGTATTGTGGAAGTGGAGGCCTATGTCGGACCGGAAGACAAGGCCTGCCACGCGTCCAAGGGAAGAACGGCGCGCACCGATGTGATGTTCGGTCCGGCTGGAGTGGCCTACGTGTATCTGATTTACGGTATGTACCATTGCTTGAACGTGGTGACGGAGGCGGAGGACTTCCCGGCGGCGGTGCTGATTCGCGCCATCGAGATCGACGGACGTCTGATCGATGGGCCCGGGCGCCTCTGCCGGGAGTTCAACATCGACCGAACGTTGAACCGACTGGACCTGACCAGCGGCCAAGGCCTATGGTTCGAGGATCGCGGTGCGGGCTTGCCAGAGGGGTCCGTTCAGGCCCTTCCGCGAATCGGCGTCGAGTATGCGGGGCTCTGGGCGAAGAAGCCCTGGCGGTTTCGGTCGGTACCGGCCGCGTCCGATCGTCCTCCACGTCGCTCGGCCCGCCAAAAATGAGAAGGGGGTCACCGCCTTGGGACGGTGACCCCCTCGCTCGATCTCTCGCTGCAGACTTAGTCGATCTTACGCTCGCCGGTGATCTTGGTGGCCGAGGTCACAGGCGGCTCAATCTTGATCTGCGGGCCCTGCACGTTCGGCAAGCGGCCAGCGCCCTGGCCTTCCGTGATGCGGGCATTGTCGGTCTTGATCAGCTTCTGCTCCGAGTGCTTGGAGGACGACTCGGCAGACTTGAGTAGGGTGGATTCCCCGCGGGCATCCTTCTGCCCGGGGTCATTGGCCGTCGGCTGTCCGTTGACCGGGCTGCCGTCGTTCTTCATGGGATAGCCTTCGTGCTTCGGCAGGAGCGCCGGATTTGCTGAGGCCATAGAGAATACAAACAACACGCCTGCAAGGGTCGCTACGGTGCCGATCGCGAGTTTCATACCCCTACTCCTTTGAAAGAATGTGAATGTATGGTGGTCGATGATAAGTCGTTAAAAGCCCAAAGAGTGCGCGAATCTTAGCTGCCCGGACAAGCCCTGTCAAGAACAAAGGGGGAGGCGGGGCTTGGGTCAGGCCGTCGGGCGGCGGGGAGGGCGGCGGCCTCGTCCGCGATAACGATGGGCCGGTCCGCGGCTCACGCCGGGCATCCGCATGGTGACAGTGGTGCCTTCGCCGGGAATGCCGGCGATGGCGATGGTGCCCTGGTGCTCCTCTACAATTTTCTTCACCGTAGCCAAGCCCAATCCCGTGCCGGACCGTTTAGTCGTGAAGAACGGCTCGAAGACCTTGTCCACATGTTCGGGAGGAATGGGCGTGCCGTTGTTTTTGATGAGGGTCTGTACTTCCAAGTGTCGTCCGGCCCGCTGGTTGCTGATGGAAATCGTCAGGATGCCGCCTGGCGTCATGGCCTCGATGGCGTTCTTGAAGATGCTCAAGAACACCTGCTGCATCTTGGCCTCGTCGGCCCGCACGGGGGCGAGGACGGAGGCGTAATCCTTGATGACCTGGATCCTGGTCGCTTCCAGCTCGGTCGCAACGACGGTCAAGGCGTTTTCTACCATTTCAGGCACCCGACAGAGCCGGCGGTTGAGATCCAACGGTTTCGCGAAGTCCAAGATCTCGTTGAGGATGGCTTCGATGCGGATCAGGTCGCGCATGGCATTTTCGACGCGCGTTTGCGGGTCGAAGTCGAGAATGCCTTCCGCAGTCACCTCTTCCAGCTGAGCCCGAATGGAGGCGAGGGGTTCGCGAATCTCTGTCGCCAGGAAGGCGCTGAACTCGCCGATGGCTGCCTGCCGCTCTTGTTTACGGATGACCGGTTCCGCCGGGGCTTGCGGAACTGCGCCGGCCTCGGCCTCCGGGGCTCCCTCGGCTTTGACTGCGGTGGACGGCGCGGGGGGCGCGGCCTGCAAAAGGTCCAATAGCTTGAGGTTGATCGGCTCCAGCAGCCGCGTATCACTCACGGTGAAGCGATCCGCCTCTTTCGAGGCTAACGTGATGATCCCGCCGACCTGGCCGCGCAGAAAAAAGGGCAAGACCAGCGAGGATTGGAACCGGTCTTTGTACAGATACTTGTGATCGAGAAACCGCCCTTGGGTCGAGGCCAGGTCGTGGTCGACGCGCGGTTTGCGGTGCCGCACGGCCCACCCCGCGGCGGACGCGTCCAAGGCCAGGCGCTGGCCTGCCTTGAGGTCTTTCTTTTGGTCCTTCGGATCGGTCTTGTGTTCGCCAGCGATACCAAGGACCTCGACGTTTCCCGCCAACGGATCATAGGCGCCGATCCAGGCGCGATCGAAGGGCAAGGTCTGGCCTAGCTCGTTCAGAAGCGCCACGACCTTTTCCTGCAATTCGGGCGTGGCATGGGAGGTCGGGGCGGTGAAGGCCTCGACGGTTGCGGGTGAGGGGAGAGGTTCCTTCGAGACTAAGGGACGGCTCAGGAGCATGTTCAGGTCGAAGAGGCTGTCCCGTTCGAGGGCTTTGGTGATGTCGTCCCCGGCCTGTTCCAACATCGCCTTGTCTTTCTTGGCGAAGGTGGCGTTGTCTTTCCGTCCGATGACGAGGAAGCCGTAGGTGCGCTGGCGGTGGCGAAGCGGCATACCCAGGAGCGACTTGGCCCCTGGCGTGACCAGGCGGAGACGGACGGTGCGCGAAGCCTCCGCATCGGCGGGCACGGCGGTCAGCACCTTTTGGGACGAGAGGGTCCGCACGATGGCCTGCACGTCGCGGGGCGTAAACCCACGGTGAACCTGTGCTGTGAGGGGGCCCTGCTCCTGATGAAATACGGCGGCCAAGGCCGCGTCGGCGGGTAATCCGTTCAGTACCGAAGTCAGGGTCCGTTGAAGATGGGTTTCCGCGGCGGCTTTGGCTTGTTCAGGTGAAGGGCTCATCGACCTCTTTGCAGCATACTTCGCACCGGCAGGAAACCTCGGCGGGGCCTCGCGCCCGATCGAAACACGCGCTGGTTAGAATTCAAAGCTCGTACGCTCTCGACGGTCCGGTCGAGCGTCGGGGCGCATTGTAGCAGTGCCACCGGGGTAACTCAAGGAAAGCGTCGTCAATCGGGATTGATGATCGTGGGGGGGCGGCGAGGAGGGTCGATCGTATGGGCTTTGGTCTGCTCGATGGCCAGCACGATGTTCAGAACGGCGCTGACCACGCTGATGACCAAGGCGCCCCAGAACGAGGCCCAGAAGCCGGCCACATTGAAGCCCTTTACCAGGGCGGCGGTCAGCTGTAAGAGCAGGGCGTTGATCACCAGCATGAAGAACCCGAGGCTGACCACGATCAGGGGCAGGGACAGAAAATACAGCAGCGGACGGATGATCGCGTTCAGCAGGGTGAGCACCAATACCGCCGCGAGCCCGGCGCCGAGACTGTTCGACTCGATGCCGGGCACCACCGTCACGGCCAAGAATACCGCGATCCCGGTCACCAGCACCCGCATGACGACAGGGCGCAGGCCGTCGCCGCCGGTCTGGTGGACGTGTTGGAGGTGAAACACGCGCATCCCTTCTCAGTGTTTGGCCTTGGCGGAATCGGAATAATGCACTTCGGTGGCGACCAAGCCGTCCGTGCTCTTTTCGGCTTCCACCACCACGCGGTCCCCCACTTGCGGCGGGCTCTTGGGCCGGCTGAGATTCTTGACCTTGTACTCGGTCTTATCGGTCAGGCGCACCGACACCAGTTGACCCTTCGGGGTTTTCACCTCGATATGGGTAGCATCGATGGCGGAAATGACGCCCAGCACATGCTGGCCGCTGCCGTGGGCCAAGACCAGCACCGGGGTGGCGATCAGGAACAGGGCGGCAATGAGGAGTCGCAGAGCAGTCACGGGTCGTCCTTTCGTTGAATTCAATGGTGGTGGGAGTCGGTGGCCTTTTGGGCAGCGGAGTCATCTCCGCCGAGGAATTGGTCGATGAGGGCTTCCTCTTCCAGTTCCTTCTTGGTCTTGGGATTCAGGCTGCGCATTTCTTCCAGCTCTTCTTCGGTCAGGCTGGGGAGGTGACGAATGAAGTGCACCAGCTGCCAACTGCCGCTGTCCTTCGTCGGATCGCCGGTGCCCCAGCCGGGCATGGCGGTGAATCGAATGCCGTTCTGGATGATGAAAAACAATTCACCGTCCGACATCGTCTGCGTGTCCGGCAGCCGAAGGTCCGGCGCTTTCGGATAGACGTTCTTGCCGATCACGGTCTCCCCGCTGCCGTTGTTGGCGTGGCAACTGGCGCAGTGGTCCGCGAAGTGGGCGCGCGCTTCTTTCATCAGCTCCTGCGTGACGGGCAACGGGTTTCGCAACTGCCGATTCTCGTAGGGAATGGCCAGATGGCGGAGTTGTCTGGCGATCAGCACTTCCAGCTCATTCGGTTCCGCCTTGGCGCTGAAACCGGTCGAGTAGGATTGGTAGCCGAACCATCCGAAGATTCCCAGCATGGCGAAGAATCCAATCATCAATAGTCCGCACAGTTTCTTCATCAGAGACGAACCTTCCACCCCGGGCGTCACGCCTTTCCACACTATACCGTCTTGGCCGAATGAATGCCAATCGCAGCGCCGCGTAGCGGCGGGCTCGGGGTGCGTTTAGACAGAGTGTGTCGCAGGCATGAACAGGCGCAGGAGCAGGAGCGCAGTGACGGGCACGTACATCAGGAGCCCGGTGGTGCCCTGCAACGCTTCACCGATCCAGAAGGTGACGGCCAAATTGAAGGCCAGCACGCCGTAGTAGAGTCCGACACCCAGGAGCAGGCGGTGGGTCGTCGAAGGAGTATGGGGGGGAAGCGATGCGTCGAGTCGGCGGTCGAGCGGGAAATAGGCCCAGAGGGACATCGCACCGACGACGGCCCAGCCGACATAGTTGGCCATGGGGACGCCGTAATGCACGCCCGGGTCGGGATAATAATAGATCTTGCCCAGGAACCAGCGGTCCCCCCTTAGCGCGACCGGATCGATCACCATATCGATGAAGGCGAACAGGAGCACGGCCAGCGCAAAAACCGACCAGGATGTGCGCAGGGAAAGGTCGAACTGCATGTCGGGAAGTCGCCATCGCGCACCCCGACTATCCGACCGGATCGGCAAGAGCAGCAGAAGCGCCAGGCAATAGCTGGCGTAGAGGAGGAAGGAAAACGAGATCGAGTCCATGAAGGGGATATTCGAGAAGTACAGCTCCTGCCCGACGGTGGAACCGTTGTAATGGTACCAACCGAAGGGGATACCCGTGCGGGTGGACGAATATTCGCAGACGAAGGCCGTGGCCCAGCTGATGAGCCAGAAGCGCCAGGTGCGGGGCCAGCCGATCAGCGCGACGGCGGCAACCAGAAATGCGGCCAGGAAGGCGAACACGTAGGGGCGGAAGGCGATGGTCTTAAAGAAGAGGAGGGCGAATTCCATCGGGCGAGTTGAGCATTCGATTAGACGTAGCCGTGACGCCGAAACCACTGCACGGCCTTTTCCAGCGCCACGTCCACCGGTGTCTGTGGCAGGCCCAGTTCTCGGATCGCCTTGCTGCAGTCGTAATGCATCTTGTACTTGGCCATCTTCACGCCTTCGAGCGGGATGCGCGGCGGGACGCCGGTGACATTGGCGAACCACTGGTTGGCATAGGCCAAGGGCAAGATGGCCGCGCGCGGCAGCTTGATAGTGGGCGCCTTCACCCCCGTGAGGCGGCTGAGGATGTGGAACACTTCGTTCAGCAACAGATTCCGGTTTCCCAGGATGTACCGCTCCCCCTGGCGGCCCCGCTCCATCGCGAGCAGATGCCCCTGGGCCACGTCGTCCACGTCGATGAGATTCATGCCGGTTTCGATGTAGGCGGGCATCCGGCCCAGCATGAAATCCACGATGATCTGGCCGGTGGGAGTCGGTTTCACGTCGGCCTCGCCGACCGGTGCGCTGGGATTGACGATGACGACCGGCAAGCCTTCCCGCGCGAGTTTGAGCACTTCCTGCTCGGCCAGATACTTCGACCGTTTGTAATGGCCGGCCATTTGCTCCAACGAGACCGGCGTCTCCTCCGTACCCGGCCCTCCCTCCGGCGGCAAGCCGATGGCCCCGATGGTGCTGCAGTAGACCGTGCGCTCGATGCCGACCTCGCGGGCCGTTTCCAGCAGGGTCTTCGTGCCGGTCACGTTGATATCGTAGAAGATGGACGGGTCCTTCGCCCAGAGGGCGTAATGCGCCGCCACGTGGTACAGATGTCGGCAGCCGGCCAAGGCCGTACGGAGCGATGCGCGATCACGCAAGTCGCCATGGACCTGCTCGACCGTCAGACCGGCCAGGTTGCGGAGGTCGGCCCCCTTGCGGGTGAGGACGCGCACCTCGACTCCGGCCTTGACCAAGGCGCGGGCCACGGCTCCGCCGACGAATCCGGTTGCGCCGGTGACGAGGGCTTTCACTGGAAGCAGTCCTTCATGGGGGCAGGATGCCGCATCATGCGCCTGCGAGGCAAGCGATGGGGACGGTGAGCGAGTGGAGTCACGGGGCCGTTCACGAAGGACGGTTAGTTTTTCCGCCAGGTGATGTAGCGCGCCAGTTCGCGGAGCGGGTCGGCCTTGGCTCCGAACGAGGCCAGGCGATCGTTGGCCCGAGTGACACAGTCTTCGGCCAATTGTTTGGCGCCGTCGACGCCGTAGAAGGTCGGGTAGGTTTTCTTGCCCCGCTGCGCGTCGGTATTCGGGTTCTTGCCCAATTCCTCGCGGGTGCCGGTTACGTTCAACACGTCGTCGGCGATCTGGAAGGCCAAGCCGATGTTTTCGGCGTAGACCGTGAGGTCGTCGAGCTGACTCGACGTTGCGCCGGCAGTGATGGCACCCATGCGGACGGCGGCGCGAATCAGCATGCCGGTCTTGTGTTTGTGGATCGTTTGCAGCGTGGCGAGGTCGATGTCCTTGTTCTCCGCCTGGATGTCGAGGACCTGTCCGCCGACCATGCCGACGTTGCCGGACCCGACCGCCAGTTCCTGGATCAGCCGGACTTGCCGGGCCGCGTCGAGGCCAGATTCCCCGTGGGCTCGCGCGCACAGCTCGAACGCCATGGTCAGGAGCGCATCTCCCGCCAAAATGGCCATGGCCTCGCCGTACACCTTGTGGTTGGTCGGCTTCCCGCGGCGAAAGTCGTCGTTGTCCATCGCCGGGAGGTCGTCGTGAATCAGTGAATAGGTATGGATCAATTCCAGAGAAGACGCCACCGGCAAGACGGCTTGGCCTGCCGTGCCGACCGCTTCAGCGGCGGCGATGGCCAGAATGGGCCGTACCCGCTTCCCGCCTGCGAAGAGGCTATAGCGCATGCTCTCGTGCAGGGTGGTCGGCATCGTCTCCGCGCTCGGAATCACCGATTGCAGATAGCGGTCGACCTCCTCGCGCTTGCGTTCGAGGTATTCGCGGATGTCCATGCCTGTGGGAGAGAGTTGGCTCGTGGGGCTCATGCGGAGGCGACTGGGAAGCCGTGGGTCTTCATGTGCGCGTGAGAGTAGCAAAGGGGTTCAGGGAGTGTCAAACGAAGAAGGGAAGAGGGCTGACCTCCCGCATCCTCTTGCTCGCGGAACGCGCGGCCTCGGAATGCCCTCGTTCGACGCGCGCAGTTGAGGATCGCCGGAGGTCAGCCTTTGAGGGGAAGGGGACCAGCAAGCTTGGAAGAAGCATGGCTAAAGATACTTGAGAGGCTGTCGATTGATTTCCTGATTGACCGACAAGGAATTTGCCGATGTGAAGTCACATATTGTGGCTTCACAGGTAGAAGGCATTGACGCTTCAACTGGTACGGGCAACTCATCGCAAATTTCGATGAGTTCACCCCAAAAGAGCAACGCTCTGAACTGGTCACAATTTGTGACCAGTTCCAGCCGTCATCGAGGTGCGACCTATCGCCCCTGGGCTTTTACCGAACACGGTGCCGGGATGGCTGCGAACATTCTCCGCAGCGAGCGGGCGGTCCAGATGAGTGTCTTTGTGGTGCGGGCTTTTGTCCGCCTGCGCGAGCATGTTGCCGCGAATCACGCCATTCTGAAACGTTTGGCCGAAATTGACCGGACGTTGCTCGAGCACGGCTCGGCCTTGCTGGATGTATACGAGAAGCTGCTACCGCTGTTGCAGCCGCCTCCGGATGCTCCCAAACGCCGAATTGGCTTCTATTCGAAAGGCGAGGCGTGATCACGCTCACAGACTATCAGGAGCGGGTGTTGGATTCGCTGCGGGATTTCTTTCGTCTGGCCGCCCAGACCAAGAAGCTGGATGCCGCCTTCCGGGAGGTCACGCGTCGCTTTGGTGAAGCCGTGCCGTATGTTCCGGTCGCAGCTGCCCTAGCGATAGAAAAACAAGCTTGGAAGCTCTCGCCGACGGAGCGTGAACGGTTGGTCGAGCGACTTATCGCTGAGATGAACAGCGAACGTTTGACTTCGGTGGATGAAGCGTGGGGCGCCGAGGCAGAACGACGACTTTCTGCCTGGAAGCGGAAGCTCACGAAGCCGGTTTCAGCCGTCAAGGCATTACGCGACATCCGGAAGGATCTCCGTCGTTGAGGTTGCTTCTTGATCCGGCAGCGAAAGCCGAATTAAGTCAAGCCGCCCTCTTTTATGAGGATTGCCGCGAAGGTCTCGGCGAAGAATTTCTCGTTGCTGTTGAGGCCGCTTTTAACCAATATCCGCAACATCCGACCCTTTCGCGCACCCTCACGGGAAGATTCCGACGGTACCTCGTTCAGCAGTTTCCCTTATGGAGTGATCTATGCCTTAGAAGGGCAGACTATTTATGTGGCTGCGGTCATGCATTTGAGGCGTAAACCAGGTTACTGGGTCTCCCGAAAGATTCAGTGAGCCCGGGGACTCCTTGTTTTTCCTTCGACCCCTTCGTTATACTCACGCGCTATGAGTATTCGGAAAGCTGCGGGTGAATGGGAGCCCATGCTGCTGGGGATCGAACCCCGCCTCTGCAAGGTCTGTCAGCAGGGCCTCTACCGCGATAAGACGATGTTGCGCGGCGGCTGGTCGCGTTGCACGGTCTGCGATGAGTTCGTGCATTACAGTTGTCTCGCGAGCGGCAAGGTCAGCTTCCTCAAGGCGCGTCCCCGCATCTGCAAGACCTGCCGGACGGTCGAGGAGCAGGCCAAACAACGGACGCTTTCCTCTTCGAACCAACCCGCTGCCGTCGGGTCATGACGCTCGTCGATCCGCAACAACGGTCGGCCAGGCCCTCCTGGCATGTCTTCCTGTCTCACGCGTTGCGGTATGTGCTGGCGCCGCTCCTGTTCCTCTCCAGCGGCTTCTTCACGGCGAATTTTATCGTGAGCGGCCATTACAGCTGGCCCAGGACCAGCCGCGTGTTCGTGCTGACCTTGACCCTGCTCATCCTGGGATTTGAGTTCATCTACAAGGACCAGACGGTGCGGGCGACTTCGCCGGATCGGGCGTTGGCGGCCGTGTTGTATTCCTGCGCAATTCCCTATGCGGTCGGCGCGCTCCTGATGTTGGCGCTGGCCAAGCTGTAATCTGGTGCGCCTATGGGGCAACGGTTCTACAGTGGGGCCTTCGTCCAGCAATGTTTTGCCGTCCATCCCCTGTGCCTCTCTCTGAAACGTATCGATGACGAAGGGCGGCTGCTCGTCGCCTGCACCTCCTGCCGGATGGTGCATTCCCTCTCGCTCGACGAGGTCATCGCGCGCGTGGCCGCAGTGCCGCTTGACGGGGACCTGATCCCGGCGGCGGCCGTCACGACCCCGAAAGACCGGCTCGTGGCTTGCCTGCAGGCCCATGCCTTGGCGGTCACGATCCGGGAGTTGGACGTGATTCGCGACAGCGCGGGTCTGCGTTGCGCCGAATGCCGCCGTCTCTTCGACCTCCGGGTGTCCGCCTTCGAATCCCATCAGAAATCCTAACCACGTGGACCCACTTGCCGAGACGCCCCTGTTTGCTCCCGACGAAGTGAAGCTGTTGACCGATCGCGACCTGTTCCGGGCGAAGGAGCGGATTGTGGTGAAGGTGCGCGAGCAACTCGTCCGGTTGCATCAGGGCCTCCAGTCGGAGTTGGCCCAGGTCAGGTTGCTGCTTCCCGCTGAGTTCGATCCTACCAAGGCACAGATGGTCAAAGGGGAACATCTGGAGCATTGCCCGTACCAATACCTCGACTACCCCAAACATTTTCGCGGCGACGAGAAGTTGACCTTCCGTTCCCTCTGCTGGTGGGGGCACCATCTGGTCTTCGCGTTGATCGTGGAGGGCGGGCTGGTCAAACAGTATCGGAAGAACCTGGTCGACCGCTTCCATCGACTGGCCGGTCATGATTTGGAACTCTCGCTTGCCCCGACCCTTTGGGAATGGAAGCGAGGCGAAGGGTACACGCTGCCCATCACCCACGATCGGAAAGCCCAAGTAGCGGCGGTGCTCTCGGGGCGGGCCTGGTTCAAGATCGCGCGATTCGTTCCACTGGATGCGCCCGCCGTGCAAGCAGGGGGCTTGCCCGACCTTGGACGGGACACCTTTCGCCGCCTGTTTCCGTTGCTCACGCCCTAACCGTTTCCTCCAGGCCAGGCCGGTACTTCGCCGGGCCATTCCCGTTTGTCATCCGGCTCGCAGATTGGGTAGACTGGGGCCCGTCTTGTCGAGGACCCACTTACCGATAGGGAGGAGCGTGTGATTGCACAGGGATGTCGAATTCTGAGTCAGGTCTGTGTCGCGGTGGGCCTGGCCCTGCTGTGGGGCTGCGCCGGTACCGGTGAGATGGTGTCGGTCAATCTGCAGTCGCAACAGCTGATGGCGCAGGGTGGGCAGCCGGAGCCGGTGAAGATCGTCATCGAACCGTTCGAGGATCTGCGCGCGGACAAATCGAAGATCGGCCAGCGGTCGCATCTGGGCGGCGGGGTGACCTATTTCAACGTGCCCGGCGGGTCGCCGGGGGTGACGATTGCGGAAGCCTTGGCGGAAACGCTGCGGCAGCGCGCCTGGAATCGTCGCGGCTGGGATGCGCGAGTCGTGCAGTCGGGCGTGGCGGTCACCGGGGCCGACATCGTGATCAGCGGGGAAATCCGCGACTTTTTTGCGACCGCCAAGAGCCGGGTGTTCAACACCAAGTTGACCGGCGAAAGCCGACTGGCCTTCAAGGTGAAGAACCTGACGGACGAGAGCACGACGCAGCGCAACACGCAGGGGCAAGAATCGAAGCCCGTCTTTTGGTTCACCAGCGAGGATATCGAAAGCATGATGTCCGGGCTGATGCAGGATGCGATCGACCGCTTCATCAGCGACACGAAGATCGAGGGCCGCGTGTTGAAGTCCATCAAGTGAGCCAGGCCGCCGACCAGAGCTGCAGAGCGTCTTGGGAGCAGCGTCATGCGTGAGCGGCGGTGGGAAACAGCGGGACGTCTGACCTTCCGTGATGCGCTGGCGGTCGGGGAACGGTTGGCCGCCTTGGGGCTCAAACCGGCGCAGCCTGTCAAAGACGTGATCTGTTACGTAGAGGATTGGGCGGTCGACTCCCCGGCGGAGTTCGACCGGCTCGATCAGTGGGCGACTGAAGACGTCACGCTGATCCATGCACGCGAGGGGTGGCAGGGAGATTTTTTCCTCCTGGCAGGCGGGTACCATACGGTCTATCAACAACATCAGAGCGTCGGCACCTACTGCTCCATCAGCCATCCCTGGCGAACCAGAGGCCCCCTCCGGTTTCATCACCCCGTCAATATGCTGTGGCTTGGCTTCCGGCACAGCCACGCGTTCATCCGCGTCCGGCTCCAGACCCTCGACGTGGTGACGCCGGGAGAAACGCGGGAAGAGGCCAGACGCAACGACTGGGTCGATGAGCGGCGGGCCATCTTCCTCGACGCCATCACGACTCTGGACTTGCCGGTCGAAACCTCCGTGGAGAAGGGCGGGCTGGTGTTGACGCCGGCGGACCCTGTTACGCCTTTTTTCTGTTCCTGGCCGGATGCCTTCGGCCCCTGTCAGTTCGAATACAATTCCTCGGATGCCTTTGAGTTTCTGGTGCCGGCAAGCCGACTGGCCGCCACCTTTGTCCCGCAAGCCGCGTCGGTGCGGGCCTATCTGACGGGATTTTCCGAATCTGCATTGGAACAATTCGCCGCCGTCCAGACCGGGGCGCGCTCGGTCTACCGCTGCTCCGTCCATTGCCGTTTGAGCGAACTGCCGGAGGTGCTGCGCATCATCGAGCCGCAAGGGCGGCTGTACAGCACCCTCTGCGAGTTTCAGACGCAGGAGCTGCTGCCGGAAGCGGAAGAGGCCTCGACCATCATCGGCCTGGTCGGGACTGTCGGTGGGTTTCAGATCGAAGCCCGGTTGAATCGCGCGCCGCTCAAGGAGGAGGCCATGGCCCCCTGGCTGGAGCGCGTGATCGGCATGTCGGTGAAGTACGCCCCGTTACCTCCCTTCGTGTAATCGACTCTTCGTTTGACAATCACGAGGCGATCTTGAACTCTAGCCTCCATGGTGTCGATGCAACGGGTGCAGGCGGTCTTGGGCAAACCCTACTTGCCGCCGCTCTTTTTCCTCTCGGGGGTGACCTATGACACCCTCACCCTCAGCCGGATTGATCGCCTGCAAGGCAATCTGCTGCTCCTGCTCTATTTGCTGCTCCTGGGTTTTCTGATCGTCCTGACCGGCCGCCTGGGGACGAGCCGGATGGCGCCGGAGGACTTGCCGCCGGAAACCCCCAAGGCCATTCGGTGGGCCCTGCAGGCCGGACCCTATGCGCCGATGGCCATCCAGTTTCTATTCGGGAGCCTCTTCAGCGCCTATACGATCTTCTATTGGAAAAGTGCGACCTGGACCGGCTCGGCCGTGTTCTTCGTGCTGTTGGTGGGGCTGCTGGTCGGCAATGAGTTCTTGCGCGATCGTCTCTCCAATCTACAGCTCCTGGTGGGGCTCTATGCCTTGGTCTGTTTCGCCTTCTTCACCTTCTTTCTGCCGGTCATGACCGGTTGGATGAACCAGGCGATGTTTCTGGCGGGCGCGGTGCTGAGTGTGCTGGTGACTTTGCGGGTCGTGGAACTGATCTACCGCGGCAACGAGGACCGAACCCGGCGTGAAGCGACCTTGACGACGGCGCCGGCCATGGCGGTCATTGCCTTGCTGGTGGGGTTCTACTTTCTCAACTGGATCCCGCCGGTACCGCTGTCGCTGAAGTTCGGCGGGATGTACCACGAAGTCAAACGAGCCGGGGACCACTTCGAACTGTCGTTCGAGCGACAATGGTACGAACCTTGGAAACACTCCGCCTCGACCATCGCGGCGGACGAACCGTTGTATTGTTTCACCGCCGTCTTTGCCCCGGTCGCGCTCCGAACGACGGTCTACCACCATTGGTACTTCCGGCCGGAGTCCGGCCGGCCCTTCGTGTCCGCCGATCGCATCGCCTTGAAGATTGTCGGGGGGCGAGAGGGAGGGTATCGAGCCTACACCTTCAAACAGGGGCTCGATCCGGGAGAGTGGCGGATCGATGTAGAAACCGAAGACGGCCGCGTCATCGGCCGCGTGGGCGTACAGGTGACTGCCGATCAAGAAAGTCCGCGGTCGGTCACGACCATCGTCTATTGACCGGGAACGGCTGGCAGGACCCTGCAAGCGTCCGAAAACCTGTATGATGACAGGACAGGCTCATGAGGTTCTGCATGGAAATCGGTAGATACAGGGGGAGGAGGTCGGTGTTATGGGGTGGGCGTTGAGGCTCATGGTCGGTATGGTCGTCCTGGCCCTCGGCCTGTACAGCGTGCTAGTGCCGGCTAGGGCTCAGGAGGCTGCTCGTCCGGCTCTAGACTGGCAGGTGGGGCCGACGGACGTGCCGCTGGGTGACCAGGCCATCTTGAAGTTGCCTTCCGGCTATCGGTTTCTGGGGCCGGAGGCGACGCAACAGTTGCTCAAGCGAATGGGCAACTTTCCGTCCGGTCAGGAGTTGGCGCTGATCACCTCCACGAAGGAAGGCGAAGGCTGGTTCTTGGTCGCACGTTATGTCGATGCCGGCTACGTCAAGGACGACGAGGCCGCCGAATGGGACGCCGATGCCCTCATGGCTGCGATCAAGGAAGGCACGGAGGAAGACAATAAGGCCAGGCACGCACAGGGAGTACCGCCCTTGATCATCCGTGGGTGGGAGGAAAAGCCGCATTACGACAGGGCGGCGCACAAGGTGGTGTGGGCCATCTCAGCGCAGGAGCAGGAGACGGTGGGGGTCAACTACAACACTTTGGCTCTCGGACGGCATGGCTACCTCAGCATGAACATGGTGGGGCCCTTGGAAGCCCTGCCGACCTTGAAGCCGCATGTGGGACAGCTGCTCGGGAATGTGGAGTTCGTCGAGGGGAAACGGTACCGCGATTTCAACAGCACGACCGACAAGGTGGCGGCCGTCGGGTTGTCGGCGCTCATTGCAGGGGCGGCGATCAAGTCGGGGCTGTTGGCGAAGTTATGGGCGTTCGTGGTGCCCCTGCTGATGGTGGGCAAGAAATTCCTGATGCTGTTGGTGATCGCGCTGGGGGGCCTGGCGGCGAAGTACTTCAAGAAAAAGCCGCAGGTGGAGTCGATGCGGGGTGACGGAGGGCTTCCGTCGTGAAGGTCCTCCTGCTGCTCCTCTCGGGGCTCAAGCTGGGGAAGGTGGTGCTCACCGGCGGGACGATGCTCCTGTCGATGGTGGCCTACAGCTTTGTGTTCGGCTGGTGGTACGCGGTGGGCTTCGTGCTGCTGATCCTGTTCCACGAACTGGGACATTACGCCGCCGCCAAGCAGCGCAATCTGGACGTCGGGGCCCCGACCTTCATTCCCTTCGTCGGCGCCTGGATTCAGCTCAAGGAGCAACCGATGGATGTGGAAACCGAGGCCTATGTCGGCATCGCTGGGCCGGTGGCCGGCACGGTCGCCGCTGTCGCCTGTTATTATGCCGCCGAATACACCGACAGTCCGCTGTTGCTGGCCTTGGCCTACGCCGGGTTCATGATCAATCTGTTCAACCTGATACCGCTGTCCCCGTTGGACGGCGGGCGTATCACCGCCATCATTTCGCCCAAGGTCTGGTGGCTGGGCGTGCCGATCCTGATCGGCCTGTTCATTGTGAATCACAGCCCCATGTTGTTGTTGGTCGCGATCATGGCCATCCCGCATGTGATGGCTACCTTCAGGGGAGGGCCTTCTGGTCTGCCGGAACGCTATTACGAGGTGCCGATGGGGACCAGGGTGAGTTATGGCCTGTACTACCTTGGCCTCGCGGCGTTTCTTGGTATCATGAGTTACGAGACGCACCTGTTGTTGCCTGCCGCCCAAGGCTGACTCAATCGGACAACCGAGGCGAGGGGGCGAAAGCTGCATCGCGCCTCACGGCTGTCGAGCGCAGAGCGGGGCGGTTTGTACCATCTTTTGTCCGGGAGGTGCCGTGCAGCAGTTCACGGCTGAAGTGAGCCGCATCCAAACATTCACGCACGACGTGCGCGCGATCGAATTGCGACTTCTGGAGCCTGGTCCCATCACATTCAAGGCCGGGCAGTTCGTGTCGTTCGAGGTGCCGAAGGAAGGGTACCCTCGCCCCGTCACCAGACCCTATAGCATCGCATCCCCGCCGAGTCAGCGGGACCGGCTCCTCCTGATCCTCAATCTGGTCAAGGACGGACCAGGCTCGAATTATCTCTTCAGCATGCGGGAAGGATCGCGAACGGAGTTTAAGGGACCGGCCGGCGCCTTTTATCTGCGGGATGACCAGGAAAGAGGCCTGCTCTTCGTCGCCACCGGAACCGGGATTGCTCCGCTCCGCAGCATGATCCTGGCTCAGCTGGAGCGCGCTTCTTCGCAGTCGGTCACCCTGTTCTGGGGACTCCGCAGCCAGCGGGACCTCTACCTGCAGGATGAACTGAGGTCACTGGCTCTGGCCCACCCCAACTTTTCTTTCGTGACCACTCTTTCCAGGCCGTGCCCAGGGTGGGAAGGCACCAGCGGGCGCGTGACCGATCTGATCGACCGGCAGGTCCAATCTGTGACAAACCTCGCCGTCTATCTCTGCGGGGGGAGCGGCATGATCACGGATGTGACGGCCAGGCTTCATGCCAAAGGGCTCTGTCCGATCTATCGGGAAAAGTATTACGACGAGTAACAGGCTTACTCGATCTTCGGGGTGCGCCTGGTGGTGTGTTGGAAGACGCACTTGGGACAGGTGTAATGGATGAACTGCCCGCCTGCAACCAGCCGTTTGGCCATGGGGACCTTACACCAGGTGCAGAGCCGGTCGGGCAATTCCGCCAGGTGGGTCGGGCTGGGAGAGGGTGAGGCGGGGCTGTCGGTCATGGGCGGCATTCTGGCGAAGGGCTTGAGAGTTTGTCAATGCACGTCGTGACCAGAATTTTCGGAGATAAACATTTACAGGGTTCTGAACGTTCAGTATATTGCAAATGTATGTCGCTCCACTCCATCCAACCCCAACAGAAAGGTCGTATCGTTTATGCAGAACGCCGAAGGTGCCACCTCCGACGACATCTCATCATCTTCAGCCAGGCTTGCTGACTCACCCATCCACCCCGACTCCGTCGGGCCCGGCAAAGCCTGGGGTATTTGCACTTCCGTCGACCTCCACGATTGCATCCCCGACCGTATCCGCGATGCGAAGCAGATCGAAGCCTACGTCGTTCAGCTCTGTGAATTGATCCAGATGAAGCGTTACGGCGCCTGTCAGATCGTCCACTTCGGCGAAGGCCGCGTGGCGGGCTACAGCATGGTGCAGTTGATCGAAACCTCGCTGATCAGCGGGCACTTTGCGAACGATACCAACAACGCCTATATCGATATCTTCAGTTGCAAGGGGTATGATCCCGCTGTGGTCGAAGAGTTTTCCAAAGCCTTTTTCGGCGCCCGCCGGTCCAGCCACCGGGCGATGTTGCGGTACTAGAAGAGGATTCGGGCGACAGCCATGACACAGGACTCCCCCAAAACGGTGCGGGCCTTCTTTGCGACCCTTGCCGGAAAGTTGGATCCGGAGGCGGCGGAAGGATTGGATGCCGTGTACCAGTTCGATCTGAACGGTACCGACGGAGGCCAGTATCAACTGCTGATTCGGGATGGGGCCTGCCGCGTGTCGGAAGGTGTCCACCCGGATCCCCAGGTCACCCTCGCCATGTCGGGGGAGGACTGTTTGCGGGTCTTGAACGGTCAAGTGAGCGGAGCCGCCGTGGCCATGTCCGGGCGGCTCCGTATCACCGGCGATATGGGGTTGGCGTTGCAGCTGGCCTCGTTGTTTCCCAGCCTGAGGCCGTAGCCCTCGCCAGACGCCCCGCGTCGTTTCCTTCCCCTTCGGCTTCCCCTTTCCCCCTCACTGCTGCACGCAGGACCCTTCAGGGGACGGGTCTGCCTCGGCTAATTCTTCCGCTTGTCGAGGAAAGCGTTCCTCCAGCATGGTGTAGACGGTCGGTACCAAAAACAGCGTGAGGATCGTCGAGACCGTCAGGCCGCCCACGACGGCGCGGGCTAGCGGCGCGTTGGTCTCGCTTCCTGTCCCGAGGCCGAGGGCCATGGGAATCAATCCGACCACTGTGGCGAGCGAGGTCATCAGGATGGGACGGAGCCTGGTACGCGACGCGGTGAGGACGGCGGCGGCGAGGGGCTGCCCGCGACGCCGCAACACATTGGTGTAATCCACCAGGAGCACGCCGTTCGAGACCACGATGCCGAGCATCATGATGATGCCCATCATGGATGAAGTCGAGATCGTAGTGTTGGTCAGGTAGAGCATGATGATGACGCCCGGAACGCCCATCGGCACTGAAAACATGATGATGAAGGGGTCGATCAGCGATTTGAATTGCGCGGCCATGACCATATACACGAGGACCAGTGCCAGCAGGCTCGCGAACAGGAGTCCCTGAAAGGTTTCCCGCTGTTGTTGGATTTGGCCTGCCAAGCGTATGCTGAAGCCCGGCGGGACCTGCAGGCCGGCGAAGGCTGCTTCGAGATCCTCAGCGATGGTGCCGAGATCGCGGCCCACGGGGTTGGCGGTGATGTGCACGACCCGTTGGAAGTATTTGCGCTCGATCTTCACCGGCCCGGCATTCAGCTTCAGGGCTGCGAGATTTTTGAGCAGCACCGGTTCGCCGGTCTTCGTCGTCAGCAGGACCCGTTCGATGTCCGCCAGATCCTTGCGATGTTCTTCGGCCAGCCAGGCGCTGATGTAGTATTCGTTGCCGTTCTGAGGATCGGTGAAAATGATCGGGTCCGTCTGGCCGTTCCCGTTGAGGGAGTACAGCACGGCATTGGCGACATCGGTCTCACTCACGCCCAGCAACGCGGCCTTTTCCCGGTCCACCACCACGTTGACTTCCGGATAGTTCTCTTCCCGACTGACTTCGATGTCGGCCATGCCTGGAATCTTCTGCATGCTGTCCTGTACCTGGCGGATCAGGGTGCGGGCCTTTTCGAAGTCGTACCCGTAGATTTCGACGTCGATGGCCTTTTGCGAGCCGAAACTCGTCACGCGTTTCACCAGGCCGCCCGGGTCGAAGAACATGGCGACGCCGGGAAACAACTTCACCACCAGCGGACGGACCTGGTTCATGATCTCGACTTGGCTGCGGCGGCGTTTGTCCGGTGAGGCCAGATAGACGGAGATGACCGAGGTGTGCGGACCCGTGTTAGGGTTGAACAGCGACGATCGTCCCTGCGCCAGGACGCCGGTGCTGGAGGCAATCGCTTCGAGTTCGTTCGGAGGAATCTGTTCGCGCAGCACCCGTTCCACTTCGGCGACCTGCTCCACGGTTCTCTCCACCCGCTGGCCCACTGGAGCGCGCAAGACAATGCGGAATTGGCTTTCGTCGGACACGGGCAAAAACTCGGTGCCGATGAACGGGAGCAGCCCGAGCGTCCCCACGAAGATGGTCACCACCGTGACGAGGAGGGCGCGTCGATGGCCGAGCACCCAGCGGAGGCTGCGTTCATACCCTTCGTCGAGGGCGGCGTAACGCCGCTCGCTCCATTGCATGATCTTCACGAACCACCTCGGCAGGTTGCGATGGGCCTCTTCTTCGGATTTCAGGAAACGATAACAGAGGGCCGGGGTGACGGTGCGGGAGACGAAAAACGAGGTGAACAGCGCGATGGCGATGGTCAGGGTCAACGGGATCAGCAGCAACCGCGCGATGCCCACGACGAAGAACATGGGCAGGAAGACGACCACCGTCGTGACCGTCGAGGCGAAGATCGGCATGGCGACCTCGCGGGCGGCGTTGACGATCGCGTCCCAGCGGTTGCGGTCCACGTTCAGGTGCCGCTGGATGTTCTCCAACTCGACGATCGAGTCGTCCACCAACCGGCCGATGCCGAGGGCCAGGCCGCCCATGGTAAAGACGTTGAGCGTTTGATTGGTGAAGTAGAGCACGATGAAGGTCACGAGGATCGAGAGCGGGATCGCCACGGAAATGATCAGGGTGCTGGTCACGTTGCGCAAGAACACCAGGATGACAGCTGCCGCGAGAAGCGACCCGTGGAAGGCTTGCTCGATGAGGTTCCGGATCGACTGCCGGATATAGACCGATTGGTCGAAAGAAATGCCCAATTGCACGCCCGGCGGAATGCCGATCATGTTCGGGATGGCCTTGCGGAGGGCATCGACCACTTCCACCGTGTTGGCGATCGGCTGTTTGTTGACCCGGAGGTAGACGGACCGTTTGCCGTCCGTGCGAACGACATTCGTTTGAATGTCGGAGGAATCGGCCAGGGTGCCTACGTCCCGCACCCGCACGGGGTTGCCGCGTGGGTCGATTTTGACCACGACATCGGCAATGGGTTCGACCGTCTTGAACTGGGTGTTGGTGAAGACGTTGTAGTCGAGGTTGCCGGCCTTGATGTCGCCCGATGGCAGAATCAGGTTGGAGGCCTTCACGGCCTTCACTACATCGAGGATGGAGAGGCCCCGCGCCTCGAGGAGCGACGGATCCAGATTGATGTTGATTTGGCGGATTTTTCCGCCCTCGACCGTCGCGGCGGCGACGTTGGAAATCTGCTCGATCTGCGGCGCGATGGTGTTGTAGGCCACATCGTAGAGCGCCCGTTCATCGAGGTTGCCGCCCGACACGGTGACGAAGGCGACGGGGATGTTCGAGACATCGAACTTGACGATGAAGGGTTGCAGGATGCCGGGCGGGAGACTGTTGAGGATCTGGGTGATGCGTTGCATCACCTCCATCTGCCCCACGTTGATGTCGGCGCCCCAGTTGAACCAGACCTGCACGGCGCCGATGCCCTGTTTGGCGAACGATTCGACGTGCTCGACGTTGGAGGCCGAGCTGACGGCTTTTTCGATCGGGTAAATGACGCTCTGTTCGATGTCCAGCGGCGGTGCGCCCTTATAGATGACCCCGACGAAGGCCACCGGCACTTGGATGTTCGGAAAGAGGTCGACCGGAAGCCGCTCGAGCGAGGTCGCCCCCAGAATGACCATGGCCAGGGACAACATCAGGATGCCGATGCGGTTACGCAGCGCGAGGAGTGTCAGCCACATAGTGACGAATTGAAACGGCTCAATGCGACGCGGGAGCGCGGCTTAGAGCGGTTGAGCCTGGACGGTCGTTCCTTCGCTGACCAGGTCTTTGCCGGACACGATCACCGGTTCATCGCCCTGTAGCCCCTTCAGGACTTCGACGCGGTTCTCGACCCGGACGCCCAACTCCACCGGAACCTGGTGAGCCTTGCCCTCCTTGACGACATAGACATACTGGAAGTCTTCCAATCGGCTGACGGCATCCAGCGGGATTTGCACCGCCCCTGCGTGGGTACCGACCAGGACTTCGACCCGGGCGAACATCCCGCCCTTCAGTCGATGATCCCTGTTGGGGAGGTCGACTTCCACCGTCATGGTTCGGGTGGCGCGATTCAAGGCTTGCACCACGCGAGTGACCCTGCCCTCGAACGTTTCATGGGGATAGGCTTCCGCGCGAACCTCCGCCCGTTGCCCCACCTTCACCAGCGGCACGTCTTTTTCCACGACCTCGATCAGGGTGCGGACCGTGTCCACGTCGTGAATGCTCAAGATGCCGCGCGACATGGTGGAGGTGCTGGCGGTAGTGCCGCTCACATAGGAGCCGGGATCGAGATTACGCTCCGCGATATACCCAGCGAAGGGCGCGCGGATGTACGAATAGGCCAGATTGGTGTCGGCCTGGGCGAGCGCCACCTCCATTTGCTGCACTTGGGCCCGCAGGGAATCCTGCATGGCGACGGCGGCGTCGCGGTTCACTTGGGCATTGTCGAGGTCTTGTTGCGAGACGAACTGGTCTTTGATCAAGGCCTGCATGCGGTCGAACGTGAGCGCGGCGTTCCTCACGGCCGCCTCTTGCTGGACGACCTTCGCCTTGGCCGAGGCCAGGTTGGCCTTGGCCTGGTTGACCGCGTGGATGTAATCCGTATGGTCGATTTCGACGAGCAACTGATTGGCCTTCACGAAGTCGCCCTTGTCCACATGGATCTTGGCGATATAGCCGTCCACGCGCGAGAAGACGTTCACGAGTTGGTTCGGGATCAGATCGGCCGTGTAGGAGAGGTGAATATCGAGATCCTGCTTGAGAGGGATCTTCGTTCCGACCGTGAGGACGCGGACTTTCTTCGGATCGGTCTTGGCACCGCTGCTGAGTCGAAACACTACCAACGCCGCCACGGCAAAAAACAGAATGACGCCCAATGTGACGATCGGATGCCGAGTGATGGGATTAGCCGACACGCGCGGGACCTCGTTTCCTGCCGGCACCGGCGGGGTGGCTGAGTCTGCTCAAGATCAGAAGGATATCTCTGGCGACGTCGTCGTCGTGGGAAGCAGGCAAGGGAACCTCGGGCGGTGAGTGCGTGATCACGCACTCACCTAGGCTATCACGCGCCGCCGGGGCTCCACAAGGAGAGGCCTGGTTTATACCGATCGTAAAGTGGCCTGATCGAGGTCAAAACGCGGAAGGTGCGTTGCCCTCCGAAAACTTGGCACGGAAGACCTGACTCTCGAAGAAAATGACCCCTTGGCCGGTGCGGGCGTCATAGCGCAGAGTGATGTCGCTGTCGGTCCCGAGCCAATTGAAGAACTTCACCATGCCGCCGGTCGTCAGGCCGGGCGTGCGCTCCAGCCGGCCGTACTGTTGTTGGAGCAGGTCGAGAATCTTGTCATGGGTATCCTTCCCGCTGTATCGGATCATCACCCGTGCGAATTGGCCATCAACCGCGCTGAAGCGCAGGACATCGACGGGAATCTCTCGCAGCGCCGGGCCCCCTTTCAGCTCGTAGGTCTGTACACGGCCCGCATCTTCCACCTTGGTCAGCCTGTCCCTGCCCGCAAGTTCGGCCCCCCAGGGAATGCCCTCAAAGCCGTTCGGGTCGTCCTGCATCATCACGGCGAAGGCAAGCGTGAGCGGCCACAGGACCGCGCCGAGCACCAGGGTTGCGAAGAGGGACCGAGATCGAGTGATGGGTGATGGTCGTTGCATCGTGTCCTCCATCATTCTGCCGTATCCGACATGAGATCCTGGAAGCGCGGGGCCAAGGTGCGGCTTTCGATGAAGACGAACCCGCGATCGCGCGCCCCTTCATAGGTCAAACTGATCTCCGTATCCGGTCCCCGCCACGTATATTGTTGGTTGAGTCCCCGCATCATCTGGCCGGGAATCCGTTCGATGGCTCCGTAGGTGCGCTCGAGGAACCGAATCATCTGCGCGTGGGTTTGGGAGCCGCGATAGCGGATGGTGACGCGCGCAAACTGCGCATCGACGGTCGAAAGTTGAATGTTGTCGACCGTGATGTCGGCATAGACCGGAGGCTGATCCCGAAATGCGTAGTCTGTGGTGTGGGTGTCCGCCCTCACGACGATCAGATCCGGCCGATCCGTCAGCGGCGCCCCCCAGGGGATGTTTTGAAAACCGCGCGGGTCGTCGGTCATCGTGACGGCGAAGGTTCCCGACGGCCAGCCTATGGTGAGGGCGCAGAGGAGAAGCAGGCGGCTGAGCGCCGGACGGAAGGACCGTTTGGCAGGCGCATCGCACATGGTCAATCACGCAGTCCAGCCGGCACGCTATCACGGTTCCCGATAGGACGGCAACCATGGTCCTGCGTTCTTGAGAATGCAGCCTCCCTTGGCTATAATGCGCGCTTTGTGCGCGCCCTGTGGGCGCGATGGCGTTCAGCGAGGCCGTGGTTATGATCGATAGCGACGTATTCGTCCAAGCGCTCCAGGACATGGGAGCCGATTTTTTTACAGGTGTGCCCGATTCCATTCTGGGCGGCATCATCGAAGAGCTTCTGACGAGAAAACTGTACACACCCGCCGTGCGGGAAGATGAAGCGGTGGCCATGGCGGCCGGCGCTTACATGGCTGGAAAAGTCCCGGCGGTGTTGATGCAAAACTCCGGGCTCGGCACCTCCCTCAATGCGCTCATTTCCCTGAACATGATCTATCAGCAGCCGTGCATCCTGATCGTCTCCTGGCGAGGTTTTCAGGGAAAAGATGCGCCGGAACATTTGGTCATGGGGGAAACCATGTTACAGCTGCTCGATACGGTGAAGATCCCCTACCGTGTGCTCTCGGAAGCCACGATGGTGGAGGATTTGCGCTGGATCGGCCAGACCTTTATGAAACAACGGATTCCCGTGGCCTTGGTCATCAAGAAAGGCGTCGTCAGGGGGTTGCATCCATGAGACCAGAAGAAGGCACCATGCAAAGCCGGGCGCAGGCCATGGCGGCGATCTTGGAACTCCTGACCGACCAGCCGGTGATCGTCTGCAACGGATTTCCTTCGCGTGAAGCACAGAAGATCGCGGATCGCCCGACGCATTTTTACATGATCGGCTCCATGGGCAACGCGCCGGCGATCGGCCTGGGCGTCGCATTGGCCAAGCCCAACAAGCAGGTGGTGGTGTTCGACGGCGACGGCAACGTGTTGATGGGCATGGGCACGTTGGCGACGGTCGGAGCCCTGAAGCCGAAGAATTTCATTCATGTGGTGTTCGACAATGAAGTCTACGGGACGACGGGAAATCAGCCGACGATTTCCAACGTGGTGCCGTTGGAAAAGGTGGCCAAGGCAGCCGGTTACGTCCATGTCGAGCGCGTGCTCGATCGTGACGATCTAGTCTACGAGTTCAAGGATCTGCTGAAAAAGGACGGGCCGAGCATGCTGTTGGTCAAGGTCAACGAGTTCGTGGAAGACGCGGGCCGCATCGCGCTCGATCCTCCGGCCATCACCGCTCGGTTCATGAAAGCCATCGAATAATAACGGCGTCAGTCCCATCTCGCATGTGGAATGGAGTTCGCAGGTGATCTTACTCAATCCCGGTCCCGTCAATGTGTCCGAACGGGTGCGGCAAGCGCTGTTGCGCCCTGATATCTGCCACCGTGAGTCGGAATTCTCTGAGCTGCTCGGTCGCATCCAACAGAAGCTGCTGACGGCCTTCGTGCCCGGCGCCGAGGGCGAGTACGTCGCCGTGATCTTGACGGGTTCCGGCACCGCTGCCGTGGAATCCGCCGTCATGTCATGCCTGCCGATCGGGAAGCGCATGCTGGTGCTCAATAACGGCGTCTACGGCGAGCGCATCTCGAACATGATCGGTCTGCATCGGCTCGGTGTGTCCGAATTGAAAATGGATTGGACGACGCGTCCAGACCCGGAGCGGCTGCGGCTGGCGCTCCGGCAACATCCCGAAGTCCATGCGGTGGCGATGGTCCACCATGAAACCACCACGGGGCTCCTCAACCCCGTCAAGCAAATCGCCGAGGTCGTCGACAGCCAAAACCGCGTATTTGTCGTGGACTCCGTGAGCGGATTGGGCGGCGAAGCGATCGACATCGCCGGCTCGCACATCTATATGGTGGCCGGTACCGCAGGGAAATGTATCCAAGGATTCCCCGGGGTGTCGTTCGTCTTGCTGCGTAAGGGATTCTTGGACCGGATGCGAGCCTACCCCAAGCGTTCGTGGTATCTGCACCTGACCCATTATGTGGATGATCAGGGGAGGGGGACTATCCCGTTCACTCCGGCGGTCCAAGTCTATTATGCCTTTGAGGCCGCGTTGGATGAGCTATTAGAGGAAGGGGTGGCCAATCGGGCGCGGCGGTATCGTCAGGTCGCCACGCAGATTCGCGAACGCATGGGCCGGCTCGGTGTCAAGGCGATCTTGCCGCCGGAGTTCCAGTCGAACACGATCACGGCCTTCCACCTGCCGGACGGCGTCGGCTACCAGATCTTGCATGATCAATTGAAGGCTCGCGGCTACGTGATTTATGCCGGTCAAGGCCAATTGGAATCGAAAGCCTTCCGCATCGCCAATATGGGGGCCTTGAACGAGTCACAGATCGAAGGCTTTTTATCGGCCTTCGAGCAGGTGCTGGCAGGCGCCGCCGGTCGCTCATGAAAGCCGTGATTCTCGCCGCCGGGGTGGGGAAGCGCCTCTGGCCGATTACACAACACCAACCGAAGTGCCTGATCGAAATCGGGGGGCGGACCCTGTTGTCACGCTATCTCGAAGCGCTGGCCGGCGTCCACATTCGACAGGCCACCATCGTGGTGGGGTACAAGCAGGAGATGATCAGGGCCGCCGTGGGCGGCGAGTGTCGCGGAGTGGAAATCTCCTATCTCGTGAACGAGGAGTTTCATCGCGGCAGCATTTCCTCTTTGTGGATCGCACGTACGTCGTTGAACGACGATGTGATCATCATGGATGCGGATGTGCTCTTTCACCGAGAAATCCTCCGTCGCTTGGTCGCCTCGCCCTTTCCGAATTGTCTGCTGATGGACGATACAGTCAAGCAGACCGGGGAGGAATGTATGGTCGTGGTCCAGGGCGGCCGCGTCATTGCCTTGAGCAAGCAGATGCCCGAGCGGTACGATGTCGCGGGAGAAGGCGTGGGGTTTCTGAAAGTGCGGCGTGCCGATACGGGGCATGTCGTCGAATCTCTCCGGGGGTTCATCGAGCAGGGCCGGTGGGATATGGAGTATGAGGACGCTCTGCTGCCCTATTTTCAGCAGGTGAAGGTGGGGCACGAAAAAATCGGCGGGTTGCCCTGGACGGAAATCGATTTTCCCGAGGACGTGACCAAGGCGGAGCGAGAGATTCTCCCGCAGCTCTAGCCGGCAAGGATTCGGATGCATGAGTGAACGGATTTTGGAACGCGGTGCCGAGCTGCAGGGGCTGAGTACGGCAATCTTACTGACGGGCACCGGCCTCTTCGGTGAACGGGTGGGCCGTGGCCTGACGGACGTGGGACCGCTGACGACCATCGGTGGGCTGAGCCTCTTCCAGCGTACCGTGTTGACCTTGCAGCGGGCCGGCATTCGCCAGGTGATTGTGTTGGCGGGCGCCGATGAGGAGCTGCTGAAGCATGCGCTGGCGCGGGGAACCAGGGTCACGATCCCGGTCCGGTGGATGCCGGTGCGCGAATTCCCGCTGGACGATTTGCGAACCTGGGAGGCGTTGGCGACGGAGGTGCGCGGCTTTTGTTTGATCGCCGGAGTCCAGTCGGTCTTTTCGAAGGGGCTCATCGAACATTTGCGGCAGACCGTGCGCGACGGCGAAGCGTTGGTGGTCACCCGCGAACTGGTGCCGGTCGAGCCGGCCATCGCTAGGCGGAATCCTGCGGTCGCCTTGCAGCAAGGACGGTTGGTGTCCTTTCATAACCAGACGACGGCGGAAGGCTATCAGGTGGCGGCCGATCTCGTGGTGTTGCCGGCGAACATTCTGAGTCCGCCCAACGGAACGGAAAACGCGGAGCGGCCGGACACGCACGAGCCGTCGGGAGCGGTTCCGGTGCGCCGTTGGTTGGAGCGGGCGGCGGCGGAAGGGCGCGTGCGCATCGTGCCGGCCGTGGCCCCGAGCCTGTGGTATCGCGACGTGTGGGACCAGGCGAGTGCGGCGGTGGCGGAGAAGACGCTCTTCCGGTCGTTGAAGGGCGAGGCCGAAGGATTCGTCGATCGATATTTCAACCGCACGGTTTCCCGCCTATTGACCCGCATCTTCCTGCTCATGAAATGTTCGCCCAATGCGATTACTCTGATTGCGACTGCCGTGGGGCTGCTGTCGGCCGTCGGATTTGGGTTGGGAACCTATCAAGCTGGGATCATTGCCGCGCTTCTCTTTCAGTTCGCGGCGGTCATCGATTGTTGCGACGGCGAAGTCGCGCGGTTGACCTTTACCGAGTCGCCGTTCGGCGCCTGGTTGGATATCGCCATGGACAACGTGGTGCACATGGCGATCTTTGCCGGGATCGCCTGCGGAGCCTATGTGCGCCAGGCCGGATCGGAGCATGCCTGGATACCACTCGCGCTCGGCGCGGCTGCCGTGTTCGGCAATGCCATGTCGTTCTGGCTGGTGACCAAAGCGCAAAAGATCGGTGCCACCAAGGGGTGGCGTACACCCAGTCGGGCTGCTTGGTCGGACTTCATTCTGAAGAATGTTGCAAGCCGGGATTTTTCCGTGGTGGTGTTCCTGTTTGCCCTATTGGATCGACTCGACTGGTTTCTCTGGATGGCCGCTATCGGATCGACGGTATTTTGGCTGTTGATGGTGTGGGTCATCCGACCTTCGGCGCAGGCCCGTGCTTAAGGCCGTTCTCCTTCTCCTCGGGGCTCTGACCCTCTCGGTATTGGTCTGGCACATCGGCATCGGACGGATCTACCAAGCGGTGACGCAGCTCGGTCCTGCCGCCATGCTGGTGATTTTGCTCCCGTCATTGCTCATGTACATCCTGGAGGCCTATGGCTGGCGAGTGACGCTCGGCACCTGGGCGAAGGACGTGCCGTTCTGGAGAATCCTGGCTATCCGCACAGCCGGCGAGGTGGTCAACATGACGACCCCTGCCTACGTGGGCGGTGAACCGCTCAAGGCGTTCCTGCTCAAGCGCCATGGTATCCCCATTGTGGAAGGGCTGGCTTCGGTGGTGACGGCCAAAACTACGATGACGATCGCCCAAATTCTGTTCATTCTGGCCGGTATCGGCTTGGCTTTTGGGCTGCTCGGAGCGGGAGGGTCGGCGGGCAACACCGCGATGGCCGGCCTGGTCTCCGTAGGGCTGTTGGGGTTCGGTGTCGGAGCGTTCGTGCTGGTGCAGCGGCAAGGCATGTTCGGCTGGATGCTGAAGATCTTGCGGCGAGTGGGGGTGCGGATCGGGTATTTGGAATCGCGGGAGCAGCAGCTGCTGGACCTGGATCGCACCATCGCCCGCTTTTATTCGACGGAGCGCTCGGCCTTTCTTGTCTCCACCCTGTTCTTCCTACTCGGCTGGCTCGCGGAAGCGTTGGAAGTGTTCGTCATGATCCTGTGCCTCGGCCAGCCGGTGACGGTCTTGTCGGCGTTGGCGATCGGCGCGCTTTCGGTATTCATCAAGGGCGGGACCTTCTTTATTCCGGGCAGCTTGGGGGCGCAAGACGCGGGGAATTTATTGCTCCTGACGGCGTTCGGGTATGGGGATGTGACTGGAATCACGTTTGCGCTGCTGCGGCGGTTTCGGGAATTTGTTTGGATCGCTCTAGGACTCGCCTGTTTGGCGACGATGACAAAGGGCGACGACCGTGCGGTTCCCGCCCAGTGACGCGGCGGCCTCCTTGACGGTGGTGTGAGGGATTACCTGCCGCTGTTTTGTGTTAGGATGCCGCGCATGTCAGCCTTGGCGCATTTCCTCTGGGTGTCGCTCGCCCTGCTCGGGGCAACCGCCCTTGCATTCGTGACCGGATTCGTCCATCCGACCGAAAAAGTGAACGGTCTCTGGCTGGTGGTGGCAGCCGCCTGCTGCTACGTGTTGGCCTACCGGTTCTACGGCCGCTGGATCGCTCGCCGCGTCGTCGAACTCAACAATCAACGGGTCACGCCGGCGGTGCGCCTCAACGACGGGGTGAACTTTCACCCCACGAATCGAGTCGTGCTGTTCGGGCATCACTTTGCCGCGATTGCGGGAGCCGGGCCTCTGCTGGGGCCGGTGTTGGCGGCGCAATTTGGTTTCCTGCCTGGATTCCTCTGGCTCGTGATCGGCGCGGTGCTGGCGGGGGCGGTTCAGGACTTCATCATCCTCGTCGCCTCGATGCGGCGGAACGGGAGGTCCTTGCCGGAGATCGCCCATGATGAACTCGGATCGATCACCGGTACGGCGACGGCGGTGGCGGTACTGTTCATCGTGGTGGTGGCGCTCGCGGGATTGGGCTTTGCGGTCGTGAATGCGCTGCATCGGAACGCCTGGGGGACGTTTACGATTGCGATGACGATTCCCATCGGTCTCCTCATGGGGTTCTATCTCCAGCGATTTCGCCCGAAGCACATTGCGGAGGTGTCGCTGCTTGGGGTGGCGCTTCTGCTGACAGCCGTCTTGCTCGGGCGCGTCGTCGCGCAGTCGTCATTCGCGCCTTGGTTTGAATTCGAGCGCACAAGCCTGGTCTGGCTCTTGGCCGGATACGGCTTCCTGGCCTCGGTATTGCCCGGCTGGATGTTGCTGGTGCCGCGCGGCTACCTCTCGACCTTCATGAAGTTGGGGGTGGTGGTGCTGCTGGGGCTGGGTGTCATTCTGATGGCCCCGACGATCGAGATGCCGCGTGTGACCACTTTCGCCGCCGGCGGCGGGCCGATCATCCCCGGCGCCCTGTTTCCTTTTCTGTTCATCACGATTGCCTGCGGGGCGGTGTCGGGGTTCCATGCCCTGGTGTCTTCGGGGACGACTCCGAAAATGATCGAGCAGGAATCGCAGGCGACGGTCGGCTATGCGGCGATGCTGCTGGAAAGTTTCGTGGGAGTCATGGCACTGATCGCAGCGTCGGTTTTGATCCCCGGTGACTATCTGGCGATCAATACGACCTTGCCGCCCGAGAAGCTGGCGGCCATGGGATTTGCAGCGGAACGCATTGCAGAGCTGTCGCGCTTGGTCGAAGTAGATGTGGCGGGGCGGCCGGGCGGAGCGGTCTCGCTCGCCGTCGGGATGGCATCCATCTTTTCGGCGCTACCGGGCATGGCCGGGCTGATGGCCTATTGGTATCAGTTCGCGCTGGTCTTCGAGGCGCTGTTCATTCTGACGACGATCGACACTGGGACGCGGGTGGCACGCTATCTGATCCAGGAAATGGCAGGACGCGTGTATGCCCCGTTTCGCCGCATGAACTGGTGGCCGGGTGTCCTGTTGAGCAGCGGATTTGTCGTAGGGGCCTGGGCCTATTTGATCGGGACGGGGAGTATTTCCACCATTTGGCCGATGTTTGGAGCGGCCAACCAATTGTTGGGGACGCTCGCGCTCTGCATCGGCACGACGGTGTTGATCAAGATGTGGAAGTCTCCGTACCTCTGGGTGACTGCGGTGCCGATGCTGTTCGTCGGGGGCATCACGCTGGTGGGCTCGTACGAGATGTTCGGGATGTTCATGCAGCGGGCGGCGTCGATGGCGTCGGGACAGGCCTTTGCTCTCTACCTGGATGCGATGTTAGTGGCAGTGGTGGCGGTGCTCGGCGTCATCGTACTGAGCGACAGCCTGAGGCAATGGTACGGCTACGTGTTCCTGAAGAAACCGTTCACGAGCAGCGAAGTCGTGGTGTTTGCCGGAGGAAGTGCCCCCGGAGGCATGCAGACGACCATCACGAAGGAGGAGTCGCAGCGGGGATTCCGCCTTCCGCACGGCGGCGGTTGTTGCTGAGCGACAGGAAACCGATGAGCACGATGCGAGTCATGTGAGGAGGCGCCGATGGCTGATCAATCGTCGTTTGACGTGGTATCGGAAGTGAACATGCAGGAAATGAAGAATGTGGTCGATCAGGCGACCAAGGAAATCAAGCAGCGATTCGACTTCAAGGATTCGAAGACGGAACTGACGCTGAAGGAGAAAGAAAAGGAGCTCGTCGTGGGCTCCGACGACGAGTACAAGCTCAACGCGGTGATCGAGATCATCAAGAGCAAATGCGTCAAGCGAGGCGTATCGCTCAAAGCCTTCAACTACGGCAAGGTCGAAGAGGCGCTGGGTGCGACGGTGCGGCAGGTCATCAAGATCCAGAGCGGAATTCCATCGGAGAAGGCCAAAGAAATTACGAAGGCGATCAAAGAGTCGAAGCTCAAGGTGCAAGCACAAATTCAAGGTGAACAGGTTCGCGTCACCGGCAAGAGCCGGGATGAACTCCAAGCCGCCATTGCGTTGCTGAAGGGGAAAGATTTCGGGATTGATCTGCAGTTCACCAACTACCGTTAGGTTCATGCGGCGTGTGGTCCACTTATTCAGCGCCGTCCTGCTGTGCGTCTTTGCTCTCGCCGGTTGCGGGGGGAGTGATCCGATCGTCGTCATTCAGCTGCATCCGAAGAATCCCGACATCATCTACGTCGCGACGAACGACTACATCTACAAAACGCGCGACGGTGGAAAAACCTGGGCCAACCTGTCGAAGGGGATGAGCCATTCCCGCGTCATTTCCATGGCGGTCGATCCGACCTATCCCGCGACGGTGTTCGCCGGGACCAAGGGGGATGCGATCTACAAGAGTTATGACGGCGGCCAGCGGTGGACATCGCTGCGTGCGGGATTGGACGATGCCACCATCTCGTCCGTCGTCAATCAGTTCGTGTTCGACCCGGCGGACGACACGCATCTCTTCCTGGCCACGACCATGGGTGTTTTCGAATCCAAGAACGGCGGTGAGACGTGGTCCAAACGCATGGAGGGGATGAAAGAAGTGCTGATGGTGGTCACCCTTGCGATGGACCCCACGCGTTCGTCCGTCCTCTACGCCGGGACGAGCGGCGGTGTCTACAAGACGGTCGATCAAGCCGCGCATTGGATGCAGGTGAATCAGGGCTTGGTGCCGCCGGAGATGGTCAAGACGTCGAGGGCGTTGGGGGTGACCTCCGTGCAGGTCGATCCCTTTTCTCCCGAGACGGTGTATGCCGCTACACTGGCGGGGTTGTACAAAACGACGAACGGCGGAGCCTCCTGGGTGCGTATCGGTGAGGCGTTGCCCGATCAGATGATCGTGGCGATGGTGCTGGATCGTGCGAAGTCCGGGGTCGTGTATGTGGCAGGACGGGACGGTATTCACCGTACTGAAGACGGAGGAGGCTCCTGGGTCGCGCTCAATGAGGGACTGGCGACGACCAATGTGCGATCCCTGGTGCAGAGCGCGATCGATCCCACGATCTGGTATGCGGGCACGAACGGCAGCGGCCTCTATCGCAGTACGAACGGTGGAATGCGATGGGATCCGATGCCATCGGTCTTTCCGAAAGAGTGATAGAACGTAGACGCAGACTATCGGCGTGGTTGGTTATTGAGGGAGGAGTCTCCGATCGCCGGACCGACGCCGCGCATCGGCAGAGATGACGCGCGCTCTCCGTCCTCGGGACCGTTGATCTCAAAGCCGAAGGCATTGGGCAAGGTGGTGTCCTGCGTGTGAGGTCCGACGCGGTCGCTCAGGGTGCTTTCCTTGAGGTCTTCGCCCCGGCGCGGACGAAGGGATTCATGCACCGTGCTATAGGGTGAGACGGTCGTGCCGATGTCCGCGCCGAAGCTTGGGTTGAGCGAGCGATTGAGGTTCGTGTTCTCGATGTCTCCGCCGATCCTGGTCGGGATCGTGGTGTCCTGAATTTCCATGCCCGTGGGGGCCGATGAGGGAGGCCGCTTCGGCCGAATTTCTCGGGCGATGGCGTCACGGTCCTCTTCGATCCGCCGTGCTTCCCTTGCACGTTGTTCGTAATCGAGTCTCTCGAGCTGCTCTGAGCGTTGAACGAGTTCCGTGAGCCTGGTTTTGATTTTCGTGAGGTCATCTCGCGCGATGGCGACCGTGCCGACGATTTCGCTGAGAGTCCACTGTCGAGCGAAGGTGCCGAGTTTCGGTGACTGTCCTGGCCCCCCGCCCAAGCCGCTCGCTCCGCTTCCGATGCCGAACCCGGCGCTGTTGTAGATGCCCTTTTGTTGCACCGACATGAGGATGTGATTGGACTGTTCCAGCAACTCATCGGCCCGTTCGAGGGAATCCAACTCGCCGGCACAACAATCCAGGAACTCTCGATATTCCCGAGTGAACCGGGCAGCTTCATTTTGAATATCGACAATCTTCAGTGGTTCTTTGGCAGTCGTGTCACCCGGATCGGCCGTATCGCTTGACCCGGTTTTGGGGCTGTCGCGATCGGGATCATACAAGGGTGTGCAGCCTGGGTCAGGCGTGGCGGAGATCTGTTTGTCGGCCGTCCGGTTCGGGCACCAATAGATTTTTCCCGGCTTGTTGAGCGGATTGTCGGATCGGAATTCACCTGCTTCGACGGCCGACGCGACCAGCGCCAGGAAGGCCATCGCTGCCATGGCACATGCTGTGGTGGGCAAGAGTGATTTGACGTGCATCATGCGAGTGATGATGCGCTCGGGGATACGGGGTGTCAACGAAACGGACGATTTGGGCCTGCTTGAAATGCCTACCGTGGTTCGCTAGGCTGCCGATCCTGGCTGGATGGACCAGCGTATTCCACATGTGAGGCGACTCATGCCTGTGATCTATATCGATGAAGCCTCGGCACACGTCGGGCAAGAGGTGACGATTCGCGGGTGGCTTCGCAGTCGGCGCGATAAGGGCAAGCTGCACTTTCTCATTCTGCGTGACGGCACCGGTGATCTTCAGGCTGTGGTGAGCAAAGCGACGGTTGGGGAGGAGCAGTTTGCGCGTTCGGCCGAATTGACGCAGGAGTCGAGTCTCGTCGTGACGGGAGCCCTTCGTCAGGACGTCAGGGCTCCTGGCGGATATGAGCTTGATGTCTCGCGGTTGGATGTCCTACAAGTGGCCGAGCCATTCCCCATCCAGCCGAAAGAGCATGGCACGGGATTTCTGATGGAGCATCGGCATCTGTGGCTTCGCTCGAGCCGGCAGCATGCGGTGCTTCGCATTCGCCATGAGATCATTCGTGCCTGCCGGAATTTTTTCGACACGCGCGGGTTTACGTTGGTTGATGCGCCGATTTTTACTCCCAATGCGTGCGAGGGGACGACGACGCTGTTCCAGACGCAATATTTCGATGAAACCGCCTATTTGACGCAGAGCGGACAACTGTACAGTGAGGCGACAGCCGCGGCGTTTGGGAAGGTGTATTGCTTTGGGCCGACGTTCCGTGCCGAAAAGTCGAAGACGCGGCGCCATTTGATGGAGTTTTGGATGGTGGAGCCTGAAGTGGCGTTTGCACGGCTGTCAGATGCGATGGATCTCGCCGAGCAGTTCTTGGCTGAAATTGTGGCGGCTGTGCTGAAATCGCGTCAGGCTGAACTGCAGATTCTGGGGCGTGATGTGGCAAAGTTAGAGCGTGTCACGACGCCATTTCCGCGAATCACCTATGAAGATGCGGTGGACCTCCTTCACCAACGGGGGAATCCAACCGTTCTCGGCGATGACTTTGGCGGTGATGAAGAGACGTTGCTTTCCAATGAATTCGATCGTCCCGTGATTGTGCATCGATATCCCATCTCCCTCAAGGCGTTCTATATGGAAGCGGATCCGGATCGGCCGGACCTTGCTCTCTGTATGGATGTGCTGGCCCCCGAAGGGTATGGGGAAATTATCGGTGGGGGACAGCGCATCCATTTATACGACAAATTGCTGGCGAGAATACAGGAACACCACCTGCCCGTTGAGGCGTTTCAATGGTACCTCGATCTTCGACGATTCGGCTCCGTGCCGCATGCAGGCTTCGGTATGGGGATCGAGCGCGCGGTGGCATGGATTTGCGGGCTTGAGCATGTCAGAGAAACAATTCCCTTTCCTCGAATGCTCTATCGGCTCTATCCGTGACGCTCCTCTCGCCAGGTTTTGCACCGGTTATCCCCTCCATATAAACCAGTTGCTCCTCAATGCCCCGGAGCAGCGAGGACTCTCTTGGTCGCCTGTGGTGGCCTGGACTTATGGGTTTAGTGGGATAGTTTCCCACAGGGTAATCAACAGCTGTGGATATAAATTCTTTGCAACAATATGATTCCATTTCATTCTGAATTCATTTGCTGCAAAATTCTTGATAAATAGGGGTTAATTCTGTTGACAGTCATTCCGTTGAGTGTATACTCCAGCCTCAAGGTGGGTAAAAGTGGATGAAAGTGGATTTAATTATTCGACTAGTGACCTGCACGTTCCAGTCTTGGTGGACGAGATTATCGCCGCGCTTGGGTGCAGGCCGAACGGCGTCTTTGTCGATTGCACCATTGGTTATGCAGGACTAGCAATGCGCCTTCTTGAGCGTACTGTGCCGGATGGAATTCTCGTGGGGATCGATCGGGATGAGGCAGCGTTGGCCAGTGCACGAATTCGTCTCCGGGATTTTTTGCCTCGTGTTCGTTTGTGGCACGGGAACTTCTCCGATCTCAAGCGGTGTGTGGCCGAAAGCGGCGTGCATGAGGTTCACGGAATAGTGTTCGATTTAGGCGTCTCGTCTCCGCAGATCGATCGAGCCGAGCGTGGATTTAGTTTTCGCGAGGACGGGCCTTTGGACATGCGCATGGATCAGGGGCAAGGGCGAACTGCAGCGGATCTCGTGCGCGAGCTCTCGGAAGCGGCCTTGGCGGATCTGATCTATCAGCTTGGAGAGGAGCGGTATGCGCGGAGAATTGCGCGGGCCATCGTACAGGCGAGAGTCGAGGGCGATATCAGAACAACGCGAGCCTTGGCCTCCGTGGTCGAACGAGCTGTGCCGGTTTCCTATCGCCACGGTCGAATTCACTGTGCAACCCGCACCTTTCAAGCGCTCCGAATTGCGGTCAATGGAGAGTTGGATGTGCTCGAACCGGCGCTTCGCGATGCGGTCGACATTCTTATGCCCGGCGGAAGGGTCTGCGTGGTGTCGTTCCATTCGCTGGAAGACAGAATTGTGAAGCATACGTTTCGATCTCTGGCGGCTTCGCCGGAGGGCTGCTTCAGGATCGTCTCCAAAAAACCCATTGTGGCGTCCGAACAGGAGAGGTGCCGTAACCCGCGCTCTCGCAGCGCCAAATTGCGCGTCGGAGAGCGGCTTGCCAAGGAGGGGGTTCGATGAAGGCGGTAGCATTTGCGGCGGTCACCTCGTTGATACTGCTGTTTGTCTGGGAACGTGTAGACATCGTTCGCATCGGGTATCACATCGAGCGATTGAAGGCGCAAAAAGTTCTGCTGGAGCGGGAGCGCGACGAACTGCGCGTCAAGCTCTCGACCTACACGGCGCCCGAGCGGCTCGCACGGGTGGCCAGCGACAAGCTGGGAATGGTGCAGCCGGAGAAGGGGCAGGTGGTGGTCGTGAATGTTGAGCCGGAGGCGCCGGCCGCGCCGATGGTCGCAGAGGGGGAGATACGAGTCGCGCAGAACCTTGTGGCTCGGAGGGGGCGGTAGTGGCTGTCTCTCCCCGTCGACTGCGCCACATCGTGGTGGGCTGTGGGTTCGTCGCGGGATTCGTGTTGGTCATCGTGCGTCTGGTCCATCTTCAAGTCTTGCAGGCTACCGAGCTGGGGATGAAGGCCGACCGGCAGCATCAAAAAAATATTGTCTTGGAGGGGGCGCGCGGCACGATTTACGATCGCAACAGCAAGGTGTTGGCGATGAATATGGATGTGCCGTCCGTGTTCGGCGTGCCGACTTCGCTCGGCAATCCTGGGCAGACCGCACGGGACCTGTCGCCGATTCTGCATGTGAAAACGACCGAGATCGAGAAGAAGCTGAAACAGGAAAAGCATTTCGTCTGGCTGGCGAGAAAGTTGGAGCCGGAGCAGGGGCGGCGTCTTGAGCGGCTTTCGCTCGACGGGGTCGGGGTTGTCATGGAAGGACGACGCTTCTATCCCAAGGGGCCTTTGCTGTCCCATGTGTTGGGGTTTGCCGGGATGGATGACCGTGGGTTGGAAGGGGTCGAACTGCGGTACGAGCAATACCTGCGGGGCGAAAAGCGGTCGGTCGTGCTGCAACGGGATGCGTTGGGGCGCGCCGTGTTTCCGAAAGGATTGAACGAGGAGGGAGCGGCGGCGGGGCACAGCCTGACCCTCACCGTGGACGAAGTCATCCAATATATCGCGGAGAAAGAACTGGATGAGTCGGTGAGCCGATCCAACGCCAAGTCAGGGACTATCATCGTGATGGATCCGAAGACCGGCGAGGTGTTGGCCATGGCGGTCAGTCCCCGGTTCGATCCGAACGCGGTCGGCGCACTGGTTCCGGACCGCTGGCGCAATCGGGCGTTGACAGATACGTACGAACCGGGCTCCACCATGAAAACCGTAATTGCCGCTGCGGCGCTTGAAGAAAAGGTGATGGCGCCGGACAGCATGATTAACGGCGAAAACGGGCGCCTGTCCATCGCCAATACGGTTATTCACGACCATGAAAAAATGGGCTGGATGTCCTTTGCGCAAATGATCCAGAAGTCGAGCAATATCGGCGCTGCGAAGGTCGGGATGGCGCTGGGTGAGTGGCGGGTGTTCGATTATCTCAAAGAGTTCGGATTTGGAGAAAAGAGTGGTATTGATTTGCCGGGCGAGGCATCAGGATTGTTGCGCAGTCCGCGGCAATGGGGTAAGCGATCCGTCGCTTCGATCTCGATGGGGCAGGAAGTCGGTGTTACGCCTCTGCAGATGGTCACCGCGATTTCGGCCATCGCCAACGGCGGTGTCTTGATGAAGCCACACATCGTCTCCGAGATTCGCAATGCGAAAGGGCAGCTTGTTGCGCAGACTCTGCCGCAAGCCAAGCGGCGGGTGATCTCGACGGAAACGGCCAGGACATTGACGACTCTCTTGGAGGGGGTCGTGACGCAAGGGACCGGCGCCAAAGCGGCGATTCCCGGTTATCGAGTGGCCGGTAAGACGGGGACCGCGCAAAAAGTTGACCCTCGGACCGGCGCCTATTCGTCGACTCTGCTCGTGGGGTCGTTCGTCGGGTATGTGCCGGCTGAGAATCCACGGCTCGCCATGATTGTGGTGATCGACGAGCCGCGCGGCGAAGGCTGGGGAGGAGTCGTGGCCGCGCCCGTGTTTCGACGGGTGGGCGAGCAGGTCCTGAATTATCTCGGCGTGGCGGTGGACGAGCCCATCAAGTTGGCCATGGCGGGCATCGAATCCTGACATGACGCTGGACGAACTCATTGGTCCCATCGCAGGGCGTCTTGGAGTGGTTGAGCGCCTGGGCGATCAACGAGTGCCGATCGAGAGCCTGACCGATGATTCCCGCAACGTGCAGCCTGGTTCGCTGTTTGTCGCGGTGAAAGGTGAGCGAGTCGATGGGCATGAGTTCATAGACCGGGCTCGGGAAACAGGCGCGAGCGCAGTCCTGCTCCAACGTTCGGTCCAAGTCGGCACGCTTCCCGCCGTCGTGGTGAAGGATTCGCGCGCGGCGTTGGGCCTGCTGGGGAGCCGGTTTTACGGAGACCCGTCGGCGACGTTGCGCATGGTCGGTGTGACGGGAACCAATGGCAAAACGACGACGACCTATGTCGCAAAAACCATGCTGGAAGCGGCGGGACGGCGGGTCGGCCTCATCGGCACGGTTGCGTATGTGATCGGCAACGAGACGTTTCCCGCCTCGCACACCACGCCGGGAGCCTTGGAGTTGCAGAAACTGTTTGCCCGCATGGTCGCGACGGGATTGGATAGCGCCGTGATGGAGGTGTCCTCGCACGCGTTGGCGTTGGATCGAACGACCGGGGCGGAGTTCGATGTCGCGGTCTTTACCAACCTGACGCAGGATCACCTTGATTTTCACCTCGATATGGAACGCTATTTTCAGGCCAAGCTTCGGCTCTTCGTCGAACTCGGCCAGGCCGGGAGCCGAAAGGATCGCAAGCGGGCGATCGTAAATGCCGATGATCCCTGGGGATCGCGGATTTGTGCGGCTTGCCCCGTCCCGGTCTGGACCTACGGCCTGCGCCAGGCGGCGGATCTGCGGGCGGAAGACGTGAGCCTGTCCGCCTCCGGGACGGCCTTCACGTTGCGAAGCCCAGTGGGAAGTTGTTCCATCCGGAGTCGGCTGGTAGGGGAACATAATGTGTACAACCTCTTGGCGGCAATCGGCGTGGTCCTGCACGAAGGGATGACGCTGGACCAGGTCCAGGCGGCGGTGGAAAGGGTTGTCAACGTCCCCGGTCGGTTCGAACGGGTGGAAGCAGGGCAAGACTTTACCGTGGTGGTGGATTATGCGCACACCGAGGATGCGTTGGTCCGTCTGCTGACGGCGGCGGAGGCGTTGCGCAGAGGCCGGATCATTACGGTCTTTGGCTGTGGCGGGGATCGGGACCGCACCAAACGGCCCAAGATGGGGCGCGTCGCCGTGCAGTATAGTGACGTGGTGGTCCTGACGTCGGACAATCCACGCACGGAAGACCCGGCGGCGATCTTGCGAGAGGTTGAAGTCGGCGTGAAGGACGCCCTGGCCCAACGACCTCACGTCCGGTATCGCATGGTCGCAGACCGCCGGGCGGCGATTGAGGAAGCCATTCGTGAGGCAAGGCCGGGAGATATGGTGCTGATCGCCGGCAAGGGCCATGAAGATTACCAAATTGTCGGGACGACGAAACACCATTTTGACGATCGCGAGGTCGCTCGCGATGTGATCGGCGCGCTTCGGTCCGGTGGCTAGGGGGACACATGCGTGAGCCTGGGAGCCGTGGGGGGGCGGGGCTGTTTACGCTGGAAGAGACCTGCGAGGTCTTAAGCGCCAAGCTTCCTGCCGGGTTGAAGCCGCAACAATTCAAGCAGCGCATCCGCCGGGTGATCACCGATTCGCGAATTGTCCGGTCCGGTGATCTGTTCGTGGCCTTGGAAGGAGAGCGATTCGACGGACACGCGTTTGTCGGGAAGGCCTTGGCTCACGGCGCAATCTGCGCCGTGGTTCGGGAGGGGCATTCCCTGCCACCTTGGAACAAGCGGGAGGAGACCCCGATTGTTCTGGCGGTGCGGGATACTCTGGAGGCGTTCCAGCGGTTGGCGTCTCACTATCGGAGCCGTTTTCCTATCCCCGTCGTGGCGATCACAGGGAGCAACGGCAAGACGACCACGAAGGAAATGGTGGCGCAAGTCGTGGCGCAACGGTGGAAGACGCTCAAAACGGAGGGCAATCTCAATAATCGCATCGGTGTACCGCAGACGTTGTTTCAACTCGCGCCGCGCCATCAAGCTGCCGTCATCGAGATGGGAGTCGATCAGCAGGGACAGACGACGCGGCTGTGTGAAATCGCCAAGCCGACCATCGGGGTGATCACCAACATCGGGCCGGATCACCTGGAGTTCTTCGGCAGTATGGAAGGGTCGGCGCAGGCCAAAGCCGAGCTGCTCGATCATCTTCCGCCGGACGGGGCGGTGGTGCTGAACGCCGACGATGAGTACTTTGACTATTTGGCCGCACGGGCGCAGTGTCGGGTCGTCGCATTCGGACGGTCGCCGCGGGCGGAGGTTCGGGCGGTCAATGTCCGGTCGGACGACAAGGGCGGCACCCTGTTCGGGCTGGTGTTGCCGGGCAAGAGCCGCCAGCCGGAGGTCCGCATTCGGACGCAAGGCGCGCACAATGTGAGCAATGCGCTCGCTGCCGCAGCCGTGGGTTATGTGTTGGGACTTTCGGGGACGGCCATTGCGGCGGGACTTGCAAAGTTTCGACCGGCCGCCATGCGGTCTCAGATTAGTGCCACGCATGGGGTCCAACTGATCAATGATTGTTACAACGCCAACCCCGCTTCCATGAAGGCGGCGATCCAACTCCTGGCAGAACTGGGGCGAGGGAAGCGGTCGATCGCCGTATTGGGGGACATGTTGGAGTTGGGGCCGAAAAGTACGCGCATGCACCGGGACGTGGGCGCATTCATCGCCGGCCAGGGAATCACCCGGCTCTTGGCCTGTGGACCGTTGGGGCGCGAATTGGCTGAAGGGGCGCGGATGGGGGGGATGGCGTCGGATGCGATTCTCGAATTGCCGGACGCGGCTGCGGCCGGTATAGCGCTGTCCTCCATGGTCAGACAGGGGGATGTGGTGTTGGTGAAGGCTTCACGGGGCATGCAGATGGAGCAGGTGGTGGAGGCGCTGACCGGCCTGCGACGGGTGGCCAAGCAAGCCTCATGACCGGCGGCGGGTCCCGGATCAGAGAACTTTAGCGCCCGCCAAGGACGGCGGGCAAAGATGCCCAAGGATGTTATACAACTGGCTATATCCGCTGCACACACAGTTTTCTTTCCTCAATGTCTTTCGCTACCAGAGCTTCAGGATCATCTACGCAGCGGTGACGGCGTTCTTGATCGCCTTCGTGATGGCCCCATGGGTCATCCGCAAGTTGCAGGAGATCAAGCTCGGCCAGCAGATCCGCGACGACGGCCCCAAGCGACATTTGGCGAAGAGCGGCACCCCCACCATGGGCGGCATCCTCATCATTTTCGCCGTCGTCTTGTCGACGCTCCTCTGGGCGGATGTGACCAATCGGTATGTCTGGCTGGTGCTGCTGGTCACGGTGGGCTTCGGGGCGGTCGGGTTCGCGGACGACTATCTGAAGTTCATCAAGCGGCAATCCAAGGGGCTGTCGGCAGGGCAGAAATTCGCCTGTCAGTTCCTGGTGGCGCTGGGCATCGGCGTGTTTCTGTACACCCTGCCGGGGTATACGACCAAGTTGAGCGTCCCCTTTTTCAAGTTCTTTACGCCCGATCTGGGCTGGTTTTACATCGTCTTTGTCATCCTGGTGATCGTCGGCAGTTCGAACGCCGTCAATTTGACGGACGGGTTGGACGGCCTCGCCATCGGACCGGTGATGATCGCCTCGCTGGCGTATACGATTGTGGCCTACGTGACCGGGAACCGAGTGATGGCCGAGTACCTGCTGATTCCCTACATCGAGGGCGCGGGAGAAATCGCCATTTTCACCGGAGCGATTCTGGGCTCCAGTCTGGGCTTCCTCTGGTTCAACACCTATCCGGCCTCGGTGTTCATGGGCGACGTGGGCTCCTTGCCGCTCGGCGCCGCCTTGGGGACGGTGGCGGTGATCAGCAAACATGAGTTGCTGCTGCTGTTGGTCGGGGGGGTGTTCGTGATCGAGGCGTTGTCGGTGATTCTTCAGGTGGGCTCGTACAAGTTGCGCGGGAAACGCATCTTCAATATGGCGCCGATTCACCACCATTTCGAGATGAAGGGCTGGGATGAGCCCAAGGTGGTGGTGCGGCTCTGGATCATTGCGATCCTCTTGGCCTTGCTCAGCCTGAGCACGCTCAAGTTGCGATAGGTGGATAGGGATGGACCTTCGGAATCGACGAGTGGCCGTGTTGGGTTTGGCGCGGAGCGGCGTGGGGGCCGCGAAATTGCTGAACCGGTTGGGGGCTCAGGTGACGGTGGCCGACCGCAAGGAGCCGCAAGAACTCGCGGCCGTCCTTTCGCAGTTGGATCGGACCAAGATCGCTGTAACGGTAGGGCGCGGCTACGAATCGTCGCTCGACCGGGCCGAACTGGTCGTGATCAGTCCCGGCGTGCCGACTCAGCTTGAGGCGCTGGAGCGGGTCCGCGCCCGCGCGGTGCCGGTGATCGGCGAGTTGGAGCTGGCCTCCCGGTTCCTGAGCGCGCCCATCGTGGCGGTGACCGGCACGAACGGGAAGAGCACCACCGTGACGTTGATCGGCAAATTTTTGCAGGAGAGCGGGAAGCGAACCTTCGTGGGCGGCAATCTTGGGACGGCTGCCAGCGAGGCTGCGCTGGCTTCGGTGGAGGCCAAGGCCGTCGGGAAGTCTCTCTATGACTATGTGGTCTTGGAGGTCTCCAGTTTTCAGCTCGAAACAACGGAGCAGTTCCATCCGTGGATCGCCTCGATTTTGAATGTCACGCTCGATCATATGGACCGGTATCCCTCTGTAGAGCCCTACGTTGCGGCGAAGGCCAGGATCTTCGCCCATCAACAGGCCGGGGACTATTCCCTTTTCAACCTCGACGATGCACGCGTGGCGGCCCTGCGGGGGGGGACCAAAGGCACCGTCTTGGGATTTACCAGACATCCCGGAGACGTCGCAGGAGTGACAGGCCTCACGTTCCTGGAGGGAGACCGGATCGTTACCACGGTGAGGGGCACGCGCGAGGACGTGTGTCGCCGCCACGAGCTGCGCCTGATCGGGCTCCATAATGTGGAGAATGTCATGGCCGCCGTCACCTATGGGCTGCTCTGCGGCTGTTCGTTGGAGGCCATTCGAGCCGTTCTTCGCACGTTTCCCGGGTTGGAGCATGCACTTGAGTTCGTCCGTGAGCGCCGAGGGGTGCGGTTCGTGAACGACTCCAAGGGAACTAATGTGGACGCCGTCCTAAAGGCCTTGGAGGGGATCGAGCAGCCGATGTGGTTGATTGCGGGTGGCCGCGACAAGGGCGGGGACTTTTCTCGACTGGAACGATTGATTCGTGAGCGGGTGAAAGGGTTGATTCTGATCGGAGAGGCGGCCGGCCGCATTGAAGCCGCCATGGGGAATTTCGATCATTGTTACCACGCAGCGTCCCTCCGCGCCGCCGTGGAGCACGCTGCCCAGGCGGCGCAGCCCGGCGAGGTGGTCTTGCTCTCGCCGGCCTGCGCCAGTTTCGACATGTTTGCCGATTATCAGGACCGGGGTCGGCAGTTCAAAGCCTTGGTGCAAGCCTTGCCGGCGTGAGCCGATCAGACGATTAGAGGAGTAGCAGCTGAACGATGGGACAGAAAGCGCTCGGGACCTTGAGCTTGCCCTGGCCGACATCGACGCAGCGGAAGCCCACGCGTGTCCCGGTCGATCCGGGTTTGCTGGCAATCACGTTGAGCCTGGCCTTGATCGGACTCGTGATGGTGTTCAGTGCGAGTGCGGTCGTCGCGACCAAAAAATTCGGCTACTCGTGGTATTACCTCAAGTGGCAGGTGGTGTGGCTCGGGGCAGGCCTGCTGATCATGCACCTGGTTTCGAAGATCGACTACACTCTCTGGCGCAAGACGGCGATTCCGCTCCTGTGTCTGGCCACGGTACTGCTGGGGTTGGTATTGGTACCGTCATTGGGGTTGGTGGGCAAGGGCGCCAGGCGGTGGTTGCATGTGGGCACGCTCAATGTCCAGCCGGCCGAGTTGACCAAATTGATCGCCGTCATCTATGTCGCGGCCTATGTGAGCAAGAAGCAAGAGCGACTCGAACACTTTTCGCGCGGGCTCCTGCCGCCGTTGATCGTCCTTGCCCTGCTGAGCGGCCTGATCCTCCTGGAACCGGATTTGGGCACGGTCGTGGTCATGGGCCTGGTGGCGGTCACACTGCTCTTCCTGGCTGGAGCGAGGATCAAGCATCTGCTCCTGCTCTCGCTCTGTGCCGTGCCGGCCGTGGCGGCCTTGATTTTGGGGTCCAGTTACCGGCGGCAGCGCGTGATGGACTTTCTGCGCGGGGTCAGGGACCCGACCGGATCCGGATACCAAATTCAGCAATCCTTTCTGGCCTTCGGCAGCGGCGGCCCGTTCGGCGTGGGACTGGGTGAAGGAAAACAAAAGCTGTTTTTTCTGCCGGAAGCGCATACGGACTTCGTGTTGGCGCTGATCGGGGAGGAGTTGGGGCTGGTCGGCAGTGTCACGATCGTGTTGCTCTTCGGTCTCTTCGTCATCAAGGGGTTTCAGATCGCCAGTCGAGCGCGCCAACCCTTCGGGCGGTACCTGGCGATGGGGATTACGATGCTGATCGGCCTGCAAGCGCTGGTCAACGCCGGTGTCGCGACGGGTTTGTTGCCGACCAAGGGATTGACGCTACCCTTCGTCAGCTACGGCGGTTCGTCCTTGGTCGTCAATCTGGTCGGGGTCGGGATCCTCTTGAGCATTTCGCGGGACCGGCATGGCGGGCGCGACGGGAGCGCAGGAAGCAGCCCGCGCAAACGCGGAGGTCTCTCGGTATGACGATCGTGATTGCCGCTGGAGGGACGGGGGGGCATTTGTACCCGGCGATTGCCGTGGCGAGGGAGTTTCTCCAGCGCGACCCCGCGACCAAGATTCTCTTTGTCGGCACGACACGTGGGATCGAGGGTAAGGTGTTGGCGCACGAAGGGTTTCCGTTGCACTGTATCGCCGCGAAGCCGTTGATGGGGAAAAGTCCCGTGGAGATTCTCAAGGCCTTGGCGGCCGTGCCGGTGAGTCTGTGGCAATCGCTGGGGATCTTGAAGGCCCAGCGGGCCGACCTCGTGTTCGGCGTCGGCGGCTATACGAGTCCGGCGATGCTGCTGGCGGCCTTTTTACGCAAAATTCCGGGGGTCATTCTTGAACCGAATGCCTATCCCGGCATGGCCAATAAGGCGGTGGCGCCGCTGGTGCAGCGGATTTTCCTGGCCTTCGAATCGACCCTCCAATTTTTCGATCGCCGGAGGGCCCGAGTGGTCGGGACGCCGGTACGTCGGGATTTTCTGCAGAGGGATGAGCCGGACCACCGCACGATGGAGACTGCTGCTGCCAAGCGCCTCTTGATCTTCGGAGGCAGCCAAGGAGCAAAAGCGATTAACTCCGCGGTGATCGATGCCCTGCCACGGTTGAAGGCCTTGAACCAGGCGCTCGCCATCACCCATCAAACCGGCGAGGCGGATCTCGCCCGCGTGAAGGCGGCGTATGAAGCGGCCGGCCTGTCGGCGCAGATCAGTCCCTTTCTCTTCGACATGCCGACTGCGCTCCAAGCAGCGGACTTGGTGATCTCGCGATCCGGCGCCATGACCATTGCTGAGCTGAATGCCTCCGGAACGCCGGCCATTCTTATTCCACTGCCCACGGCCATCTATAACCATCAACTGCGAAATGCGGAGGTGATGGTGCAAGCCGGCGGGGCGGTGTTGCTGTCGCAAGGCGAGCTGACCGGCGGGACCTTGGCTCAAACGGTGACCGACATCCTTTGCGATCCGCAGCGGCTGGCCACGATGAGCCGGTGCAGTTGGAACATGCGGCGCAGCGATGCGGCAGAGACGATTGTGCGTGAATGTTACGACCTCATAAGGAGGCGTCATGAGACCAGCGGTGGTACACCATGATCGGCGGGAACGGGAGGGAGCGCGTGATGACAGGAACGGCATTCAGACAAGATTTCGAGAACAGGGGCTGAGGTGGGCGGCGATGTTCAGAAAGACACAACATATTCACCTGGTAGGAATCGGCGGGGCTGGAATGAGCGGGATTGCCGAAGTCCTCTTGACGCTCGGCTACAAAGTCAGCGGGTCCGATCTGAGCCAGTCCGAAACCACGCGTCGTTTGGAAGAACTGGGCGGGCGGATCGCCACCGGCCATCATGAGTCCAATATCGGCGAGGCCCAGGTTGTGGTGATTTCCTCCGCGGTGTCCGCTACGAATCCGGAAGTCGTGGCCGCCAAGGCCAAACAGATTCCGGTCATCCCCCGGGCCGAGATGTTGGCGGAACTCATGCGCTTGAAGTTCGGCGTGGCCATTGCGGGTGCTCACGGCAAGACCACGACGACCTCGATGGTCGCCACCGTCTTGGCGCAGGGCGGTTTGGACCCCACGATGGTGATCGGGGGCAAGGTCAATGCGCTGGGGAGCCATGCGCGACTGGGGCGCGGTGATTTGCTGATTGCCGAGGCCGATGAAAGCGATGGCTCCTTTTTGCGGCTCTCGCCGACGATCGTGGCGGTGACCAATATCGACCGAGAGCATCTCGAACATTACGGTACCATGGAGCGGCTCAACGACGGCTTCTTGGAATTCATCAACAAGGTGCCCTTCTATGGACTGGCCGTCCTCTGCGCCGACGACGAACGTTTGCGGAATCTGTTCCCGCGTGTGGTCAAACGCTACCAGACCTACGGACTGCAGGAGCAGGCAGGGTACGTCCCCGATTTTCGCGCCACCGACATCAGCCTGAAGCAATGGGGCTCCGAATTTCGGGCCTTCTTCCGCGGGCGCAGCCTCGGGCCGTTCCGGCTCGGTATTCCGGGCATCCACAACGTGTCGAACGCCTTGATCGCGATTGCCATCGGCGTGGAGCTGGACATCCCGGTCGACCTGATCCGCAAGGGTCTCGCTGCCTTTACCGGGGTGGAACGGCGTTTCCATCTTCGTGGCGAAAAGGCCGGCATCATGGTGATCGATGACTACGGACACCATCCGACGGAGGTCAAGGCGACGATTGCGGCAGCGAAGCAGGGGTGGGATCGGCGGGTGGTCGTCCTCTTCCAGCCGCATCGGTATACGCGTTCGCGCGATTTGATGCAGGAATTCGCCCATGCCTTCGATCAGGCGGACCTGTTGTTCATGACGGAAATTTACGCGGCGGGCGAACAGCCGATTCCCGGCGTATCCGGCGAAAAACTGGTGGAGGCCGTCCGCGCGGGGGGCCATCCTTCGGCGACGTTTGTCGAACGGAAGGAGTCCTTGGCGGAGCAGGTGCTGCCGGCGCTCAAGGCCGGGGATCTTGTGATCACGCTCGGTGCCGGAGACATCTGGAAGAGCGGCTTGGCGATTCTCGAACGCTTGCCGGCCGCGAGCTAGGCGAGGATCGATCCGGTGACAGGGAGAGTCCGTGAACAGGCGGCGAAACGGAGCAGGGAAGAGTGGCGACAGATCTTGGAGGGCGTCACGGGAAGGGTCATCCATGAGGCGCCGTTACGGGACTACACGTCGTTCCACATCGGCGGACCGGCGGAGGTGTTGGTTGAACCGGCCGACCTCGAGGACCTCTGTCGGCTCACGGCCCAAGCCCATCGGGCCAGGGCGCCGCTGTTCGTGGTGGGCGGGACCAACCTGCTGGTTCGGGATGGCGGTATCCGCGGCCTGGTCGTCAGTCTGGCTCGGTTCAAGCACATCAAGGAGGAGCCGGACCACGTGCTTTATGCCGAAGGGGGCGTCGGCATGCCGACCTTGATCGGGTACGCGATCCGTCGGTCGCTGGCTGGGCTGGAATGGGGCGCCGGCATTCCCGGGACGGTCGCCGGCTGTGTCGTGATGAATGCCGGTACGAGATTGGGAGAAATGAGGCAGGCGGTGAAGGCGGTCCGGCTCGTCGATCCGCGGGGGCACGTGAAGGATATTGCCGCTGTCGACATTCCGTTTAGCTATCGACGGGCGCATGTACCGCGCGGAATCGTGGCGGGCGTCTGGCTGCAGCTACGGCCGGGAGATCACGATGTGATCGAGCGGACGGTCAAAGATTACTTGCAGTATCGCAAGGAGACGCAACCGTTGACGATGCCGAGCGCGGGTTGCGTCTTCAAGAATCCGCCGAAGGATTCAGCCGGTCGTCTCATCGAAGCGGCAGGCCTTAAGGGCGCGCGGGTCGGCGATGCGCAGGTGTCCGAGAAACATGCCAACTTCATGGTCAACCTGGGCCAAGCGCAGGCGGCGGAGGTGTTGACCTTGATCCGCAAGGTGCGTCACGCGGTGAAAAAGGCGTCCGGCGTGACGTTGGAGTTGGAGTTGAAAGTGGTTGGTCAGGCCTGAGGGGGTGTCAGGAAGGACATGGTGTGGCTGTGAGTGAACGCAACCTGTTGACTCGTTCAAAAATCGGCGTCTTGATGGGAGGACAGTCGTCCGAGCGCGAGGTGTCGTTGAAAACCGGAGAAGCCGTGTACCGGTCGCTCGTGCGGAGCGGGTACGATGCCGTCGCTATCGATGTCGGTCCGTCTCTCTACCAGACGTTGCAGGAACAACTCATCGAGATCGCATTTCTGGCGTTGCACGGCCCCGGAGGGGAAGACGGCGCCATCCAGGGGTTTTTGGAGACGATCGGCATTCCCTATACTGGCTCCGGCGTACGGCCCAGTGCCATTGGTATGCATAAGGTGGTGACGAAGGTGGAGCTGGCATCGCACGGGATTCCGGTGCCTCGCGGGACGGTGGTGGTGCGCGGCAAGAACCCCAGCCTGACGCGCGTCTTGTCGGAGGCCAGACTCCAACTGCCGGTGGTAGTGAAACCGCCGAGTCAGGGGTCCACGATTGGGGTCACGATCGTTCGTAAAGCCACTCAATGGAAAGAGGCCTTGCGTCTGGCCCATCGTTATGAAGAGGAGGCCATGGTCGAGACCTTCATTCCCGGCCATGAAGTGACGGTCTCGCTGTTGGGCGGTGATGGGGGAACGGTGACAGCCTTGCCTGCCGTCGAGATCGTCGCCCCGGAGGGGTTCTATGATTTTTCGGCCAAGTACGAAAAGGGCCGAACGCAATACCTCTGTCCGGCGCCGCTGCCCGCCGCTGTCAGCCGAGAAATCCGCAAACTGGCCGGCGAAACCTATCGCGCGTTGGGCTGTCGGGGCGCCGCGCGTGTCGATTTCCGCATCACGCCCAAGAGCAAACCCTACGTGTTGGAGATCAACACGGTGCCGGGCATGACGGAGACGAGTTTGTTGCCGATGGCGGCGAAGCAGGCGAATATTTCCTATGACGCATTGGTGGAACGCATTCTCCAGTCCGCCCTGCAGCGGGCTGGCGTCGGGGCATTCCGAGCCGTGAGGTAGCATGGGCCTGCGCTGGCGTACAAGACGACGCGACTCCATCAATCCCCGGGCCAACTCGCGGGCGGAGTCCTTCTCGGCCGATTCGGTAAACAAGGGGAGTTATTGGTCGCGGGTCGGCCGAGGACTGCTGATCTCGCTGCGTGTGCTCGCGACGGTGACTGTGTTGGTAGGCGGCTGCTCGGGGCTCTTTGTCCTGGCTCGCGAAATCGGCCCCTTGACCAGGGAATGGTTTTTGGTGCGCTCCGTCACCGTCAGCGGCTTGCAGCATGTGAACCGGAAGGAAGTGCTGAGCCGTCTGGCCCTGAGGGCGGATACGGCGTTGTATTCCATCAATCCCACATGGCTTGCCGAGCGACTGAAGGGCCACCCGTGGATCAAGGATGCCACCGTGTCACTGAAGCCCCTGCACGAAATTCATATCGAGGTCGTCGAGCGGACTCCTGCGGTGGTGGTCCGGACCCTGCCGGAGAATCTGCTTGCGGATGCAGAGGGGTATCTGTTGGCGCATCTGGGCTCGACTGACGATCCCAACCTGCCGATTCTCTCCGGCGTCGACGGCAAGGGGCTGGCGCAGGGCCGCTCGAAGGAGCGCCGGGCGGTCAAGGTGGGGGCGGCCCTCGCCAAGATGGTCGGCCAAACGACCGGGGGGCGGCCGGACATCAATGTGAGCAATCTACATAACTTGGTCGTATCGGTTCAGGGCGTGACGTTTCAGCTCAGTGAGGCATCAATGGATCAGCAATGGAGCCGGTTCTTGAAAATGCGGCCCGCATTGCGTGACGTGGCCTTTGACGGCGAGGGCGCGAGGGCGAGTGAGATCGATCTCCGCTTTGCCGACCGCGTCATCGTCCGGGGAAGGGGGTGAGCCGAGTGTCGAAGCGGGATCATATTCTGGTGGGACTGGATATCGGGACGACGAAGATTTGCGCGATCGTTGCCGAAGTGCCGGATGAAGGGCCCCTCAATATCATCGGCGTCGGCTCCTGCCCATCTCGGGGACTGCGCAAAGGCGTCGTGGTCAATATCGAGAGTACGGTCGAGTCCATTAAGAAGGCGGTCGAGGAGGCGGAGTTGATGGCGGCGGTGCAGATCAATTCGGTCTACACTGGCATTGCCGGCAGCCACATCTCCGGCGAGAACTTGAAAGGCGTGGTGGCGCTGAAGAAACAGGAAGTGACGCGGGACGACATCAGCCGGGCCATCGAGAGCGCCAGAACCCTGGCGGTGATCCCGCACGAACGCCGCATCCTGCACGTCCTGCCGCGCGAGTTTATGGTCGACGACCAGGAAGGGGTCCGCGAACCCCTGGGCATGTCGGGTAACCGCTTGGAAGTGAATGTGCATGTCATCACCGGGGCCGTCACCTCGGCGCAGAACATCATCAAAAGCGTGAACCGCGCGGGCCTCGATGTAGTGGATATCATCCTCCAGCCGCTGGCGTCGAGCGAGGCTGTCCTCAGCGCGGAGGAGCGCGAACTGGGGGTGGCGATGGTCGATCTCGGCGGAGGCACGACCGATCTGGCGATCTTCTTGGACGGCAGCATCCGACATACGGCGGTGCTCCCCATCGGCGGGCAAAATCTGACCAAGGATTTGGCGATCGGCTTGCTGACTTCGCAGACGGACGCGGAAAAGATCAAGGTGCAACATGGCATTGCGCGCACCGACTTGGTGCATGGCCATCAAACCGTGGAGGTGCCGTCGGTCGGTGATCGGCCGCCGCGCCAGTTTACGCGGCGCGACATCGCGGAGATCCTGGAGCCGCGCGTGGAGGAAATGTTCGACCTGGTGAAGCGGGAAATCGTCCGGGCCGGATACGAAGGCATGTTGGGTGCGGGCGTGGTGATCACAGGCGGCACGTCCCTGTTGGACGGAATGCCGGATGCGGCGGAAAAGGGGCTCAATCTGCCGGCTAGGCGCGGGGTGCCGACGGGCATCGGCGGCCTGCGCGACATCGTGAGCAATCCCATGCATGCCACGGGCGTCGGTCTGCTCCTCCATGCCCGCCAACACATCGACAATCTGGAAGCCGCCGGGATGCGGCACGGCAAGGGGTTGGGAAAAGTGTTCGATCGCATGCGATCGTGGATGTTCGAGTTCTTCTAACGTTCGCGGGCGGCATCAGGCCGCGTCCGCACCATCGGCAAGGGAGGTGCCACGATGTTTTCATTCCAGGAGGAGCCTCAGTCACCCGTTCGGATCAAGGTGATCGGTGTCGGAGGGGCCGGGTGTAACGCCGTTAATACGATGATTACCGGAGGCTTGTGCCGGGTCGATTTCGTGGCCGCCAATACGGACGTGCAGGCGCTGGAGCGCTCTCAGGCCGCCTACAAAATTCAAATCGGGCCGGAGCGGACACGCGGGCTGGGAGCCGGCGCGAAGCCGGAGGTGGGCCGGGATGCCGCCCTGGAAAGCAAGGACCAGATCCGGGAGAGCCTCGTGGGAGCCGATATGGTGTTCGTGACCGCCGGCATGGGAGGCGGGACGGGCACGGGCGCCGCGCCGATCGTGGCCAGCATTGCGCGAGAGTTGGGGATCCTCACCGTCGCGGTGGTGACGAAGCCCTTTCAGTACGAGGGGCATCGCCGGATGAGTCATGCTGAAGAGGGCATTCGTGACCTCGGTCGCCACGTCGATACGCTGCTGATCATTCCGAATCAGCGGCTCTTGGGGATTGTGGACAAGGCCACGCCGTTGCTGGATGCGTTCAAAGTGGCGGATGACGTCCTCCGCCAAGCCATTCAAGGCATCGCCGACGTGATCACCACCACCGGTTTGGTGAACGTCGATTTCGCGGACGTGCGCACCATCATGGCCCATACGGGACGAGCGGTGATGGGAATGGGCATCGCGCGGGGCGGCAATCGAGCGCAGGAGGCGGCGCAAAAAGCCATTTGCAGTCCGTTGCTGGAAGAGGGCAGTGTGGAAGGCGCGCGCGGCGTGCTGCTGAATATTACCGGGGGTCCGAACATGTCCTTGCACGAGGTAGAGGAAGCTGCTTCGATCGTGCAACGGGCAGCGGATTCGGAAGCCAACATCATCGTCGGTCAGGTGATCAACCCGGAAATCGGCGACGATCTGATCGTGACGGTCATTGCCACGGGATTTGAGCGAGAGGAGCAGTCGGCGGTGCGGCCGGTCAATCCAGAACGTGCCGCAGCCCGCGCTGCGGCTGCGCGTCCGGCCCAACAGGTGCTGACAGGCGTACAGGCGGTAGGGGCCGATCGCCCGCCAAAGGACCTCGATCGTCCGACCTTCTTGCGGCGGATGGGTGAGTCGCGTGATGTGACCGACCGAGTTGCGGTGGTCGGCGATGACGAGTGGGACGTGCCGACGTTTCTACGGAAACAGGCCGACTAGAGTCTCTCTGGAGCCCAATCGAACGGGGGAGCGCCATGCTGGCCGATGTCATCACGGTTCCGTCGTTTGCCGATGGCGACGACGGAGTGGAGCATTTCTTTGGGACCCGGCGTTCGGCTCTGAACGTCATGCCGGGTCGTCCCTCTCCGATTCGATCGCGTCGCCAGCCGGCGGGAGCGACGGTCATGTTGTCCGTCAAGCAGGTGCACGGCACGGATGCGTTGGTGGTCGACCAGCCTCTCGGTGAGGGCGTGTCCTTCGACGGCGGGTGGGACGCGCTGGTGACCGATCAACCCGGTGTGGTCGTGGCGGTCCGGACAGCCGACTGTGTGCCGGTGTTGTTGCATGATCCGGCGCGGCGGGTCGTGGCGGCGGTGCATGCCGGCTGGCGCGGCGCGATGGCCGGCATCGTGCCTCGGACTGTCGCGTTGTTGGTGGAACGTTTCGGTGCCACGCCCGAGCACATTCGCATGGCGATCGGCCCGTCCGCCGGTTCCTGCTGTTACGAGGTGGATGCTCCGGTGCTGGCCAGGCTCCGGGAGGTGTTTTCTGACTGGCGGTCGGTTGTCACACCGGTGGGGACCGAGAAGGCCCATCTCGACCTGCGGGCCTTCGTGCGTCGGCAAGCCTTAGCGCACGGCCTGGTGGAGGAGCGAATCGCGACGGTCAATGCGTGCACCATTTGCCATCCCGACTTGTTTTTTAGTTATCGCCGCGAGGGCGTGGTGAGGGATACCATGGTCAGCGGCATTGCGCTTGTGCCTGGGCGGTGACCCCCGTTGCCGGGATGGATGACAATAGCGACACCATAGTGGTTCGCGTACGGGCCGTGCTGGAGGAGATTCGTCGTGCCGCGGCTCGGGCCGGCCGCTCACCCGACAGCATTCGATTGATGGCGGCTACCAAAACTGTGTCCGTGGAACGAGTGCGTGAAGCGGTCGACGCTGGAGTGCGGCATCTGGGAGAAAATCGCCTTCAGGAGGCCCTGCCAAAAATCGAGGCGCTCGGGAGGCCGGGCGTGTGCTGGCATTTCATCGGCACCTTGCAGCGTCGCAAAGTCAAGTCAGTGGTCGGCCGTTTCGACACGATCCAATCGGTCGATAGCCTGGAGTTGGCGGAAGAAATCAATCGCCGGGCGGGTGATGCGGGCCTGCGACAACGGGTGCTTCTGGAAGTGAACCTCGGCGGAGAGGCCAGCAAGGGTGGATTCGATCCCGTTGCCTTGATTGCTTCGTTGAAGGCCTTGAGCGGCCTGGAGCATTTGGAGATTCGAGGGTTGATGGCCATTCCGCCTCCTACCGCGACGGCCGAAGAGGCCCGACCGTATTTTCGCCGGCTGCGGGAGTTATCGCAGTCATTGACAGCGCCAGGCTTGCCGAACATTAATATGCAGGACCTGTCGATGGGGATGTCGCATGATTACCCGGTGGCGATCGAAGAGGGCGCCACATACGTCAGGATCGGAACGGCGATATTCGGAGAACGGGGAACCTAGGGTGATGTTGCCGAAGCGGGTGGTGTTCCTAGGCGGAGGACAGATGGCCGAAGCACTGATCGGTGGTCTGTTGGCGGCGGGTGGAGCGGAGGCCGTTATGCTGACGGCGACGGATCCTGTGGCGGCACGTCGCGATCGGCTGGCCGCGCGGTTTGGAATCAAGGCCCTCGACGACAACCGATCTGCCGTGAGCGACGCGGATCTGGTGGTGCTCGCCGTCAAACCGCAGGCGATGCCTGCGGTCCTTGGTGGGGTGGGTAACGAGCTTAGCGGAAAGCTGGTCGTGTCGATTGCGGCCGGTGTGACGACCGCCTGGATTCGCGAGCGGGCTGCGGATGCGCGAGGCATCGTGCGGGCCATGCCGAATACGCCGGCCTTGGTCCGTGCTGGTGTGACGGCCTTGGCCTATTCAGCCGATCTTCAAGCCGAGGATGTGACGGCTGCGCGGACTCTCTTTGAGGCCGTGGGAGCGGTGGTTTCGGTGGAGGAGCGGTTGATGGATGCCGTGACCGGTCTGAGCGGAAGCGGGCCGGCCTATGTATTCGTCGCCATCGAGGCCTTGGCGGACGGAGGTGTCAAGATGGGACTGCCTCGGGCAACAGCGCAACTGCTTGCCGCCCAAACCGTATTGGGGGCGGCGCGCATGTTGTTGGATCGAGGGGAGCACCCGGCCTGTTTGAAGGATCAGGTGGCCTCGCCGGGCGGCACGACGATAGCCGGGTTGCATGCGTTGGAGGCGGGGGGCTTGCGGGGATGTTTGATGGCCGCGGTTGAGGCGGCGACGAACCGATCACAGGAGTTGGGACGCTCATGTTTGTGATGGGCAATGTGTTGCAGGGGGTGGCGACGGTCTTGGATACGGTGCTGTGGCTCTATATGTGGGTCATCATCGCACGCGCCTTGATTTCCTGGGTGAACCCGGACCCCTGGAATCCGATCGTCCAGTTTCTGGAACGCGCGACCGAGCCGGTCTTGTCTCCGATTCGCCGGCTGTTGGGGTGGCGGATGGGGATCGACCTGTCGCCGATGATCGCGATTCTGATCCTTGTCTTTCTGCAGTATGCCGTGGTTCAATCCCTACGGGATATCGCCGTGCGCATGCATTAACCCTCGGGGAAGAGGTGTCGCATGAAAATCACCCCCATCGATATTCAGCAGATGTCCTTTCAGGTCAAGTTCCGCGGCTATGACCGTGATGAGGTCAATCGGTTTCTGGAAGAACTGGCCTTGACGGTGGAAAATTTGAATCGCGAGAACAGTATGCTGCGGGACAAGGTGACCGCCACCGAACAGCAGGTCGCGGACTTGCGGCGCACCGAAGCCACGCTGTCGAGTACGCTGGTGTCGGCGCAATCGTTGGCGGAAGAGGTGAAGCGTTCTGCGCAACGAGAGTCCGAGTTGATCGTGAAGGAAGCGGAGCTGAAGGCCAGTGAGATTGTTCGGCAGGCGCGCGTGAGTTTGTCCGACATGCAGCGGGGCTTGGCCGATCTGCAGAAGCAACGGCTGATGCTGGTGGAACGTTTCCGCGCGACCTTGCGTTCCTTCGAGCGGATGCTGGAGGTGGAAGAGAGCGAGGCGTATCAACCGGACTCGACGGCGATCGAGGGGAAATTGGCCGGCGAGTCCAGTTCCACCCGTTGACTGTTTCTCGTCGCTGTCCTCGCGCGTCTGTCCTTTCGCCGTGGTGACCGGTCACAGGGCACCAGTACCACGTCGACCACTCCTCATGACACATTCCGATGTGATTCACGCGGCCCTACAAGGAGCCGTCGATGACGGCACCTTCCCTGGTGCGGTCTTGGCGGTTCGGCTGCGCGGCCGATTAGTCTATGAAGCGGCGGTAGGCCGGTTATTCGTGCAACCGCTCGGCGAGCCGGTGACGACGGAGACCTGGTATGACCTGGCGTCGCTCACCAAGGTGCTTGCCACGACGACGGCGTTGCTGCTCCTTGTGCAGCGGGGAGAGGTTGCGCTCGGGGACCCTATTCAGAAGATTCTTCCTGAACTCGTCGGCCGCCCTTGCGGTTCGGCGACGATCCGCCAGTTGCTCACACATAGTTCGGGTCTTCCCGGCTGGCGCCCCTATTTCGAACGGATCGCAGAGGCAGAAAGCACGCACCCTGGGCTCATCGGAACCGCTGCGGCACGGCAAGCTGTGCTCGGGTACATCGGGGCTGAAGAGCTTATCTACGAGCCGACGACACGCAGCTTGTATAGCGACCTCGGGTTCATCCTGTTGGGGTTGGCGGTGGAGCGGGTGACGAGGCAACCGCTAGACCGTTGGTGTCAGGAACAGATCTTTGAACCGTTCCATGCCGAAGCGTTGAGTTATCTGCCTCGAGGGAGCGCTGTGCTCGACAAGCCATCGTCAGGGCCGCCGCGGAGGATCGCCGCAACCGAGGTGGACGCCTGGCGCGGGCGCACCCTCTGCGGGGAAGTGCACGATGAAAATGCCTTTGCGTTGGGCGGTGTCGCAGGGCATGCGGGACTATTCGGAACTGCTCGGTCAGTCTTGGCGATTGTGCAGGCTTGGATGGATGGTTACCGCGGTCATGGGACCTGGTTGGATCCGAAGTGGGTACGAGTCTTCACCCAGCGGCAGCAGGTCACTCTCGGTTCCAGTTGGGCATTGGGCTGGGACACCCCATCGGGGTCGTCCTCGGCCGGAGCCCTCTTTTCTTCCGACTCGTTCGGCCATCTCGGATATACCGGCACGTCGATTTGGATCGATCCCATCCAGGAACTGGAAGTGGTCCTGCTTTCGAACCGTGTGCACCCGACGAGGCGAAACGAAAGCATCCGCGCATTTCGCCCGAAGATTCACGATTTGGTTTATCAGGAATGCGTGGGGCGTTAGGAAGACTGGTCGGGGTAGTCGGTCCAGGTCTCTTTTTCGGCCAGATAGCGGGCGCCCTTGAAGTTCGGGCGCGTGCGCATCCGGACGAATCCCAGGCCTTGCAGTTTCTCAACGACTGATTTCACCGCAGCGCCGATGGTGGGATGCACGGTTCCCTCGACGACCAAGGCCTCGTACATCACCTTCCCTGTATAACCGGAAGACACCCGGCTTACCTGGATCGCCCGATTGAAGTAGCGATCGCTCGGATCGATGCCTTCGATTTGATGGCGTTCAACCAAACCCTCTTTTCTAAAAAGGAGGGGCAGCGCACTCATACGATCCTCCGTCGGTCAAGTCCTGTTGGTACCCTATCAAGGAGGCAGATTATAGGGAGCTGTCTACCGGAGTGCAACCGTCGTTGACAAGGGGGGCGGTGCTTTCTATGATGCGCGCTTCTTGCCTCAGCGACGGGCGTGAGCGGCGAGGACCTCCGGCGCCATCGATTCTGATGAACATGAATGTCCCCAACAGTTTGACCATCCTCCGCATCCTCCTGATCCCGGTGTACGTGGGGCTCCTCAACTATGAACAATTCGACTATGCCCTCGCCACTCTCTTTATCGCCGGCCTGACCGACGCCCTGGACGGGACGATCGCGCGCGTGGCCAATCAACGCACCAAACTCGGTGAGGTGCTGGATCCCTTGGCCGACAAACTCATGCTCACAACCGGCTTCATTACCCTGTCTGTGATGCACTTGGTGCCGCTCTGGGTGACGATCTTGGTGGCCAGTCGTGACTTGATGCTGATGTTGGGCGCGGCGGTCGCCCATTTCACCAATACACAGGTGGACATCTCACCGACGGTACTTGGGAAAGGCACGACGCTGGTGCAACTGACGACCCTGGTTGCCGTCGTGTTCTTCGCTTCACGCAAGTATGACTTGGCATCCTTGGATCCGCTTCTCTATCTCATGGGCGGAGTGACCCTACTCTCCGGCCTGCATTACCTCTCGCGCGGCTATCTCCGCATCAGCTCCAGTCAGAATTGAGCGGCTGACGCGTCTCAGACTGCTCGACGCTCGCCTCCGCTTCGCCGCATTTGTTTGACAGGTTGTGGGGGGTCTTATAGACTTCAAACGTAGTTTCCCGCATCCGTCGTGTGTGTTGCGGCCCGCCGTCACAGGAGTGGAACCAAGGCCATGGCTACATTTGCCTACGTTGGACGAAACCGCCAGGGTGCGGTCAAAAAAGGCGAGCTGACCGCCAAGACGAGAGACGAAGCGGTCGATCAGCTGCGTAAACAACAGGTCGTAGTCACCAGCCTGGAAGAAAAATCCGGGAAGGGCGGGAAACTGAACCTCAGCATCGGGAGCGGCCTCACCGATAAAGACCTTGTGGTGTTCACCCGCCAGTTCGGCACCATGATTAACGCAGGGCTTCCGCTCATCCAATGCCTCGATATCCTCTCCACTCAGTCGGAGAACAAGGTCCTGCGAGAAACGGTAGCGGATGTAAAGAACAGCGTGGAAGCGGGGTCGACCTTCTCCGATGCCCTGAAGAAACACCCCAAAGTGTTTGATGATCTGTACGTCAATATGATTCACGCCGGTGAAGTCGGTGGTCTGCTGGATACGATTCTGACCCGTTTGGCCAAGCACATCGAGAAAGCGATGAAGCTCAAAGGGCAGATCAAGTCCGCTATGGTGTATCCGAGCGCCATTGTCGGCGTCGCCATCATCGTCATCAGCGTGTTGATGGTGTGGGTGATCCCGATTTTCGCCAAGATGTTCTCGGAAATGTCGGGCGGGAAAATCGGATTGCCGGGCCCGACGCAGCTGGTCATCGATATCAGCAATTTCTTTCAGAGTTACTGGTACATGATGGCCGGGGCGTTGTTCGCCACCATGTATGCCGTCAAACGGTATTACGGCACGACCAATGGCCGCGTCGTCATCGATCGACTGTTGTTGAAGTTCCCCATTGTCGGGGATTTGATCAGGAAGGCGTCCGTGGCCAAATTTACGCGTACTCTCGGCACGCTGATTACGAGTGGCGTGCCGTTGCTGGAAGGCCTGAGTATTTGCGCCAAGACCTCCGGCAACAAAGTGATCGAGGAAGCGCTTATGAACGCCCGGGTCAGCATCAGCGGTGGAAAAACCATTTCCGAACCGCTGGCCAAAGGCAATGTGTTTCCCAAAATGGTCACGCACATGATCGCCGTCGGGGAATCGACGGGGGCGTTGGATGCCATGTTGGGCAAGATCGCCGACTTCTATGAAGATGAAGTGGACCAGGCCGTCGCGGCCCTCACCTCACTGCTCGAACCGATCATGATGGTGGTGTTAGGCACCATCATCGGATTTATCGTCATTGCGATGTACCTTCCGATCTTCACGATGGCGCAAGCCATTCAGTAGCGACGTGGCGTCGCCGCGGTGCGGTGTTCTTTCGGCGGACCCGCACCGCACCTCTATCAGGGCAGGATGCCCCCATGCGTGTCCCCGTCAGCCCCTCGCATAGCAGCCTCTGTGAAGCGTCTCCTCTTTCGTTACGCAAGGCCTCTCATTCGATCAGCTTTCACAATCCCCGCGAGTCCACGCTATGTTGGAGTTAAGAACGCGGCTGCATTGGTTGCTGGGCCTGCGCGTCCTTGTGGTGACGCTGCTGCTTGGCTTGTCCCTGGTCTTTCAGGCTACGCGCGGAGAATTGGTGCCGACCTTCTCCGCGTTGATCGTCGTGACCTATGCACTCACGATCGTCAGCGCCCTGCTGTTGCGATATCTGACGGCTCCGCGTGCCTTGACCGTCTTCACCTGGGCTCAGGTGGCGATGGATTTCCTGCTGGAGACCATCCTCGTTGCGAGAACCGGGGGGATTGAGAGCCCGTTCGCCGTCCTCTATGTCGTCACGGTGACAGTGGCGAGTCTGGTGCCGCAACGTCGTGTCGGATTGGTCACCGGCGCCGGCTGCGCGCTGTTGTTCGGAGCGATGGCAGGGATTCAATGCTTTGGTGTGCTCAACTCCGATGGGTGGCTGCCGCCGGGTAAGTTAAGTGGGCCTGAAGCGTTGCAGAGCATTGGGACCTATGGACTTGCGTTTCTGATGGTCGGCTTCCTGAGCGGTATCTTGGCCGACCAGCTGCGGTTGGCCGATCAATCCCTGCGAGAAAAAGAACAAGGGCTCACCCGGCTCCAGCTTTTTCACGAAAATATCGTCCGAAGTATCAGCAGCGGAGTATTCGCGACGGACGAGGTCGGACGCATTACCTCCTTCAATCCGGCGGCCCATGAAGTTACCGGCTATACGTTTCCTGAGGTGCAGGGACGATCCTGGCGCGAGGTGTTCCACTGCCGACCGGGAGAAGCGGGCGCGGAGGAAGTTGTCACGGCCCCGGCTCGATTCGAGGTGGAATGCCGGCGGGCAGACGGCAGCCGCTTGGTGTTAGGTATGACCGTCTCTCCGCTGCAGGAGCAGGGGATGCAGCGCGGCCTGGTTGGCGTGTTCAAAGATCTGACTCAAATTCGGTATCTGGAAGAAGAAATGCGCCGGAAAGAGTGGTTGGCCAACCTCGGAGAAATGTCGGCGGGGATGGCGCATGAAATTCGCAATCCATTGGGGGCGCTGGTCGGAGCCATGCAGATGCTGCGGCATGACGTCGGCTCGGATGAGACCAGCCAGAGGCTTATGGATATTGCGATTCGAGAGGGCAAACGGCTCGACAACATCATCACTGAGTTTCTGCAGTATGCGCGCCCTCCGGCCTTGCATCTCACGGAGCAAGATTTGAACAAAGTCCTTGCTGAGACATTGGATCTGATTCAACATGAAGCTCGATCGCGCAGGAACATGACGATTGCTTTCACCGCGGCTCTCGGAACCCTCACGGCGCCGGTCGATCAGAATCAACTGAAGCAAGTATTCTGGAACCTCGCCGTCAACGCATTCGACGCCATGCCAGCCGGAGGAGTCCTGACGATCAGCACGGGGGTGCGACGAGTGGAACTCGGTGAGTGCCGGACCAACGTGATCGAAATCGCATTCCAGGATGAAGGAGAAGGCATCCCAAAACAGAACTTCGACAAGATTTTTCTGCCGTTTTTTACCACGAAAAAAGAAGGTTCTGGGCTAGGACTCGCTCAGGTGCATCGCATCGTGGACCTGCACGGGGGATGGACGAAGGTGGAGAGCGAAGTGGGCAAGGGAACGCGATTTGTGGTGTGTCTCCCGCAATCGCCAGAAACCGGTGCGCGGCTGTGGCATGAAGGAAGGGAAGCGTGGAAAAGATTCTAGTCGTCGATGATGAGCAGGGGCTACGGGACGTCTTGAGCATCATGCTGAAGCGCGCGGGGTATGCTGTGACGACCGCCTCCGACGGCGACGAGGCGATCGCCCAGGTTCAGAAGGAAATCTTCGACCTCGTGATCACGGACCTCCGGATGCCGAGGGTGGGTGGGTTAGAGGTGCTCAAGGCTGTGAAGGCCGCTTCTCCGGAGACGGTGGTGCTGATGATCACCGCCTTCGCGTCGGCGGACTCGGCGGTCGAAGCCATGAAGCAGGGGGCCTACGATTACCTGACCAAGCCGTTTCAGGTCGACGAGGTGCAACTGATCGTTCGCAATGCGATCGAGCGTCGACGGTTGTCGACGGAGAATATGTTGCTCAAGCGGGAACTGGCGAGCCAATCGTCGTTCTCTCAAATCATCGGGCAAAGCGAGCCGATGCAGCGGGTCTATGACATCATCAAGAAGGTGGCCGACTCCAAAAGCAACGTGCTCATCGGGGGGGAGAGCGGAACGGGAAAGGAATTGGTGGCTCGTGCCATCCACTACAACAGCGTGCGCTCGTCCATGCCCTTTGTGACCGTCAATTGCAGCGCCGTCCCCGAAACATTGCTGGAGAGCGAGTTGTTCGGCCACATGAAGGGGTCGTTCACCGGAGCCATTTCCAACAAAGCCGGGCTCTTCGAGGTCGCCAACGGCGGCACCATCTTCCTCGATGAAATCGGCGATACGACGCTTCCGATCCAAGTGAAGTTGCTGCGCGTGATTCAGGAGCGCGAATTCCGGCGCGTCGGAGGCACGCAGGATATGAAGGTTGACGTGCGGATCATCGCGGCGACCAACCGGGATTTGGAGAAGGCCGTGGCCGAAGGGTCCTTTCGGGAAGACCTCTATTACCGATTGGATGTCATTCCCATTAAGCTCCCCCCGCTGCGCATGCGCACCAGCGACATCCCTCTCCTGACCCAACATTTCTTGGAGAAATTTGCCAAGGAAAGTGGTAAACCAGTGCCGACGATGAACCAGGAGGCCATGCGCGTGCTGTTGGCGCATGAATGGCGAGGCAACGTTCGTGAATTGGAGAACGTGATCGAACGCGTCGTGGCCTTCACGACGGGATCGTCGGTGACGGAAGCGGATATTCGAGGCTGGCTCCATAAATCGGTCAGTACCCAGCAAGTCCTGCCTTCGGATTTGCCGGAGGATGGTTTGGACCTGGAGCGGCTCATTGATTCGATCGAGAAAGACTTGCTCTTGAAAGCACTCGAACGCAGCCAGTGGGTGAAGAAGCGGGCTGCGCGACTCCTGCGCTTGAATACCCGCTCATTCCGATACCGCCTCGAGAAATACGAGATCAAAGGAGGCCGGGATTAGCGCCGCCCCAGATAGCCGCGAGTGAACGGTACCAGTTTACGTGTTCTGACCCCCGCCAAAGTCAATTTGATCCTTCGGGTACTGGAGCGTCGCTCCGACGGATTCCACGACATTTGGTCGTTGATGCAGACGGTCGGGCTTGAGGATGAATTGCGTCTCACCGTTACGCCTGACCGACCAGTCCGAATCGACCTGCGCTGTGATCATGCCCAACTGGCATCCGACCAGAGCAATCTGGTGTATCGGGCGGCGCAATTGGTATTGGAACGGGCCGGGCAGTCGGCGGAGGTGTCGATCACGCTGACGAAACGGATACCCCTCGGCGCGGGGCTGGGAGGCGGTAGCAGTGATGCCGCCGCCACGATCTTGGGACTGGCCAAGCTGCTGGGGCTTAGTTGGTCGGGCGAGCAGATGGCCGCGATCGGCCAACGGCTGGGCAGCGATGTTCCATTCTTTTTCGTGGCGCCGACCGCCTGCGTGACCGGGCGGGGCGAGCATGTGCGCCCCGTGCGGCTGCTCGGCCGACGCTGGATCACCTTGGTCAACCCAGGCTTTCCGGTCGAGACCAAGTGGGCCTACCAACAACTGGTGTCGACCCGCGCCGCCGTGCGCCCGCTGTCAGGGGCCCATCGGCATCTGGACGTTCAGTCGGAGATGGACTGGAGCGAGGTTACGCAAGCTGCAGAAAACGATTTTGAAACGCCGGTCTTTGCTCGCCACCCGGTATTGGCCGACATCAAACGCCGACTGCTCGATGCCGGCGCCGAGGTAGCGCTCCTGTCTGGAAGCGGCGCGACCATGTTCGGCGTCTTCCGCGAGCAGACTGTGGCGGAGAGGGCTGCGGCCTTGTTCGTAGAGGAAGGGCAAATGAAAGCCGTTGCGGTCCCAACCGCGGGTGCGCCGGTTCTTTCGCCGGCCTGATCATGCGCACGGTTAACGGTGGTGGAGGGGGGCGGTGCTGCGGTGGTGGTCTGACGAGACGTCCGCTGCCGCGCGGTTGACAACTTCCAGACGTTTTCGCTAATGTGCTATGCTTCGGTAGGCGTCCTCATGTCCTGACAGTCCAAGAGGTCAGCGGGATCGAACGTCCCGTCCGTGCCCACCGCTTTATACGAACTCGACTCGAATCGTTACAATATTCGGCGTTGCCACGTACCGGATCGAAGGGGTGGAATGAACAGGGAACTCAAGCTCTTCTCGGGCAGCGCCAATCCTGCGCTTGCGCAGGCTATCTGCAGTTATCTCGGACGGCCTATGGGGGCGGCGACCGTTTCCTCGTTCAGCGACGGCGAGATCCGCATCCGCGTCGAAGAGAACGTGCGCGGAGCCGATGTGTTTGTCGTTCAGTCCTGCTGCTCACCGGTCAACGACTCGATCATGGAAATGCTGATCATGATCGATGCGTTGAAACGCTCTTCGGCTAACCGCATCACGGCGGTGATTCCGTATTTCGGCTATGCCCGGCAGGATCGCAAGGATCAACCGCGCGTGCCGATCTCGGCCAAGTTGGTGGCGGACATCATTACGACCGCCGGCGCGGATCGAGTGCTGACCATGGACCTCCATGCCAGCCAGATCCAAGGTTTCTTCAATATTCCCGTGGATAACCTCTATGCCTTGCCCGTCTTGATGGATTACATCACAAAACGCCGGATCAGTGATCTGGTCGTGGTCTCACCGGATGCCGGGGGAGTGGAGCGAGCCAGGGCGTTTGCCAAACGGTTGCAGGCCAATCTGGCCATCATCGACAAACGTCGGGAAGGGCCGAATCAAGCGCAGGTGATGAACATTATCGGGGATGTACAAGGCAAGAGCGCCCTCCTGCTGGACGACATGATCGATACGGCGGGGACCATCGTGCAGGGCGCGCAGGCCTGTTTTGAAAAGGGGGCGCGCGAGGTCTGGGCGGGATGTACGCATGGGGTGCTGTCGGGGCCGGCGTTGGAGCGCCTCCAACAATCCTGCCTTGTGGAAGTGTTGATCACCGATTCCATTCCGTTGCGTGGGAAAGAGCAGAAGTGTCCGAAGATCAAGGTGCTGTCGGTGGCGCCTCTCCTAGGGGAAGCCATCAGGCGCATTCATGAAGATGAATCGGTGAGTTCGTTATTCGTGTAGGCCGTTCGCGTCGAGCGACGGGTCGAGGAGGAGTACGATGAAATTCGATTTGACGGTTGAGAGCAGACAAGGTGGAGGCAAGGGACCCGCGCGTCAGCTGCGACGAGCCGGCAGGGTTCCCGCGGTGCTGTATGGGCAAGGAGAGTGTCTCCTGCTCTCGGTCAAGCCTGAGGAATTGGTGAAGATCATCCGGTCGCAGGCTGGGTCCACGGCGTTGATCAGCATTACCATCGACGGAGCCGCCGGCAAGGCCAAACGTACGGCGCTGTTGCGGGAATATCAAGTAGATCCGATCCTCGGCAAGGTGTTACACGCGGACTTCTTCGAGGTGTCGATGGACAAGCCCATCCGGGTGAAGGTCCCCGTGCACCTGACCGGTGGGCAACCGCTCGGACTGAAAGAAGGCGGCGTCTTGCACCACGTATTGCGCGAGCTGCATGTCGAGTGTTTGCCGTCTGCGCTGCCGGATTTCATCGAGGTCGACGCGTCGCAATTGCAAATCAATCAAGGCATCCATCTCAAGGATGTCAAGCAGGCCGAAGGGGTTCGCTTCCTGGATGACCCTGATCATATGATCGTGAGCGTTGCCGCCCCGATCACCGATGCGAAGCTCGAAGCCTTGCTGACGGCCGGTGCTCCCGGTGCCGAAGGCGCCAAGGAACCGGAGGTTGCGGCTAAGGGCAAGGCGGCGGCGGAGGGCACGGCCGAGGCGGGCAAAGCCGGTGAAGCCAAGGCCGGGGCCGCGGCCAAGGGTGCTGAGAAGAAAGAGCCGGAAAAGAAGAAGTAGCTGCGTTGCACCTCATCGTCGGTTTGGGCAACCCCGGCCCTCAGTATGCGGCGACCCGCCACAACATCGGGTGTTGGGTCGTCGAACGGGCGGCGGCGCGTTGGTCGATTCGCCTCATCAGGAAGGGCGCGGCCCAGCGAGGCTCGGGTCGCGCCGGTTCCAAACTGGTCGAGCTTGCCGGAATGCTCGATTGGATGAATGTCACCGGTCCTCCCCTGAAAGGCCTCCTTCGCGAACTTGGCTTGACGCCCGAGGCGCTGGTCGTCGTGCATGACGACCTCGACATGGAGCCCGGCCGGCTTCGGATCAGGCAGGGTGGCGGGAGCGGCGGCCACAACGGCATTAAATCCATTGTCGAGGCGCTGGGTACGCCGCAGTTCGTACGCGTCAAGATCGGCATCGGCCGTCCGGCGCCTCGGCAGGACTCGGCGGATTACGTGCTGGAGCCGGTTTCCGCGAACGAAATGGCTGTGTACGAACCCTGTTTGGCTCGGGCCGTCGATGCGCTGGAATTGCTCGTGAATCGGGATGTTGCCACCGCGATGAATCAGTTCAATGTGCGGGACAAGCCGGAAGGCGGGCCGAAGCCGAATGAGCCATGTCAGTGACGGAGAGGGGTGCCGTTCGCTCCTGCCGTTGGATCGCTGTGGGTCTGTATAGGGTACAATGAGTGAGGTCGCAGCAACGGGGAGGTGTCATGACCGCCCAGAAGCCCCAACCACTGTCGCTTGCCGCGTTTGACCTGTCTCCGGAACGCGGGTTCCTTCCGATCACCGACCCCCTCGATCGACTTCCCGATGAAGCCGTATTGAATGAACTGGGAGCGGAACTTCCTAAGTATCTTGCCGCGCGGCAAGTGCGACGTCTGATTCATGACCGGCAGGCGATGATGGGACCGGTCGCGGATGACTGGGGCCTCGATGCCTTTCGTGCTGCGATGCGCACCCTGTCCTTTGTCAGCCATGCCTATGTGTGGGAGGACCCGGACCATCCCGCTACGCAGTTACCTGAGAGTCTGGCCCTTCCCTGGTATGCGGTGGCACAGCAGCTCGGGCGTCCGCCCGTCTTGTCTTACGCGTCGTATGCTTTGCACAATTGGCGCCGTCTCGATCCAAATCGGCCGATCGAATTGGGCAATCTCGCCTTGGTGCAAAATTTTCTGGGCGGGCTCGATGAAGAATGGTTCGTCCTCGTGCACGTGGAGATCGAAGCGGAGGCGGGTCCTGGCCTGAAGGGCCTGGTCGACGCGCAGAATGCCGCGCTGGAAGACCACCCGGATGGAGTCCTGAAGGGGCTGCGTGGCTTGGCGGCTGCCCAAGAGGCCATGTGCGAGACCTTGTTGCGAATGCCCGAGCGCTGTGATCCCTACATCTATTACAGTCGCGTGCGACCCTTCATTCATGGTTGGAAAAACAATCCGACGCTGCCGGAGGGCTTGGTGTATGAGCACGTGTCGGCCTACGGAGGGCGCCCGCAGCAATTTCGCGGAGAGACCGGCTCACAAAGTTCGATTGTCCCCGCCCTGGATGCAGGGCTCGGTGTGAGTCATGCGGAGGACCCTCTGACGCAATACCTGATGGAAATGCGGGACTACATGCCGCCTCGTCACCGTGCGTTTATCGAAGCGCTCGAACAGCGTGTGGATACTCAGCACAGGCCGCTCCTGTGTGGGTATGCCGATGACCGCCGATCCACCCATCCGGAATTGTGGAAGGCTTTCTGCGCCTGCGTAGACCTGCTTGCCCAGTTCCGTGAAACCCATCTCGGGTATGCGGAGCGGTACATTTTCCGTCAACAGCAATCCCACGCCGGCAATCCCACTGCAGTCGGCACGGGTGGCACACCCTTCATGCCCTATCTCAGGAAACACCTCGAAGAGACGAAACGCACCCATGCGTAAACCAGGCGAACCGATCTATTTGTGGGCCCATCTGATCGCGTTGTTGTTCGTCGTACTTTCCACCGTTGCACTGCCTCGTCTAGCTGAATGGGTGGTCGGACCGTTGAGCTTCGGCACCCAGGTGCTGGTAGGCTTGGCGATTGCGGTTGTCGGCGGGATACTATTGTATCGAGTCTTTAACCCCTCTGCTCGTAATCAACCGTAGCGGCACGCCGTCGCTCACTCGCTCCTTGCACCCTTCCGACCATTGGACTTTCCACCTGTGGGCCCGTGAAAGTTGTCCAGATCATGGTGCACCATGCCTGGTATGATCTTGACAGGCCTCGCCCATGGAGAGGGAACCATGGTGTGGAATCATTTCGTCTTCATTGTCCTGGTCGCGGGGATGGGCCTGGCGCTCACGGTTCTCCCTTCGGAGACAAGCGCCGAATGGTACGTCGCCGGTCAGTTCGGCGCGAACTTCGCCGATCCCCTTCGCAATGTCAGGGGGACCGGCAGCCTCGCGGGCTTGGATTCCCCCAATTACAATCTCAAAACCAGTCCGGCATTCGGTGGAAAGGTCGGGGTGTATCCCAACCACGGGCTGTTCGGACTCGAGCTCGATGTGTCACACAGTGCCCCGCACATCAAGAACCTCGATGACATACCCGGCATCCATCTGACGGTGACAGGAATCGGTGCGCATGTGGTCGTGCGTTATCCTGGGGTGACCTGGCAGCCCTATATCGGCGGCGGTCCGGCGCTTCTCGTGGCACGACTCGGTCGGTCCACCACCACTGAGCGTGACACACAAGTTTCGGTCGGGGGGGACGTGCTCGCGGGCATTCGCGCATTTGTCGCACCGAAGGTGGCGTTGTTCACGGAGTACAAGTACACCGACTCCACCTTGCGGTTCGGCGGCGCATTCGGGCCGGTGGGGGGATTTGATGCCACCTATCGCGCGCATCAACTGTTTGTGGGCCTGTCGTATCACTTTTAACGAGGACGGACCATGCTCGGCTGGCTACCGGGACGGAACACTGGGCTGTGGGCGCACACCGAACAGCGACTCCTGCCGCGGCTGCTCAGCTGCACGGTGTGGCTCTGTTGTGTCGGGGTGATCACCGGCTGTGCCGAATCGGTTCATCAAACGGAGCGGCTGGCGCGAAGCGAGTTCGCCTTGGACCCGGGATATGCAGACTCGCTGTCCTATTCCTATTGGCCCGGCCCTGGATATGGGCCCGGTTATGGAATCGGCTATGGTCCCGGCTACTGGGGACCACCGTTGGGTTACTACGGGTACCCTTACGGCCCGCTCGGGTATGGCTGGTACGGCGGCTATCGTGGGTTCGGCGGGTGGCGAGGGCCTTCAGGAGGCGGGCCGGCTATCCACGGACCGAGACCTACGCCACCGGCGAACGCGCCCCCACAATTCAAGAAAAAGTACTAAGCGTAACCTGCCGACGGCAGACCCCCGGATTGTTGACAGAGTGAAAAACGCTGTGCTACCGTCTTGCGTTCTTGCCGGGTAGGCCGGCAAGCCTACACCTCGCTCCCGTCCTTGAATGGGGGCCTTTGTCCAGGAGGCAGCTGCATGGAGCTCTACGAGTCTCTGTTCATTATTCGTCCGTCCCTCAGCGACGAAGACACGTCCGCGCTGATTGAAAAAATGAAAGGCGTCGTCACGAAGAACGGCGCATCGCTCCAACGGGCCGAGAATTGGGGCCGGAAAAAGTTGGCGTACGAAATCAAGCGCGAGCGGAAGGGGACCTACGTCTACTTCTACTTTCAAGGAGCCGGTACGGTGGTCGGTGAACTGGAGCGCGCGTACCGCTTGGAAGATTCGATCATCAAGTTTCTCACGGTTCGGTTGGAGCAGGAACCGGCTCCGCCGCGAGGAGCGTCGGTGACGGCGCCACAAGGAGCGACCGTTGGCGGGGTTCAATAAAGTCATCCTCATCGGGAACCTGACCCGCAACCCTGAGCTGCGGTACACGCCCAGCGGCACGCCGGTCGCAAGTTTCGGCCTGGCGACCAGCCGTCGCTTTAAGCAGGGTGATGATCTCAAGGAAGAGGTCTGCTTTATCGACATCGTCGTGTTCGGCAAACAGGCGGAACATTGCGGGCAGTATCTCAGCAAGGGCAATGGGGTCATTGTCGACGGACGTCTTCAACAGCGTCGGTGGGAGACCGAAGACGGCCAGAAACGCAGTAAGCACGAAGTGGTGGCGCAGAGCGTGACCTTTCTCCCCAAACGAGGCGAGGCCGGAGGGGACAGCGCGGCTCCGCACGAGGAACATTCGTACGACGACGAACAGTATTAGCAGACGGAGGCAAGCATGGAACGAGCAGAACGAAGTGGCGGGGGCGGGCGGTTTTTTCAGCGCCGAAAACCTTGCCGGTTTTGTGTGGACAAGGCGCCGATCGACTTCAAAGATGTCGGTTTGTTGCGGAATTTTCTGACGGAGCGCGGACGGATCGTGCCGCGTCGCATTTCAGGGAATTGTCTGCAACATCAGCGCGTCCTGACAATGGCTGTGAAGCGGGCCCGCCATATCGCCTTGGTCAGCTTTGCGGAAGAGCGATAGGCGAGGAGCGGGGCCTTGCTGAGTTGTGAATCAGGCAGCCGGTTTGCCGTAGGGTCCCGGTTAAGGGAAACGGTGTTCGAGATAGGGACTCTGTCCATGGATAGGCTCAGGCCTGCGATTGTCGACATCACACCGGAAGGTCTCACGCTCGACTGCACCGCGACCGGACTGCAGCTGGATTTGCAGGAATCAGAGGAAAAGTTTCGAGGCCTGCTCGCGATTCATCTAGAGGTCGTTCAGGCGGACGGTCCCATCATTGTGACCGGCACGGTAGAGGGGACGGCTCTCCGGCAATGTGTGCGTTGTCTGGCTGAGTATGCCGATCCGCTGTTCGTGTCCGTCTATGCGGAATTCCTCAAAAAACAACCGCTTGCGGTCGCCAAACCTGCGGCTCAGGGGCAGGGGCGACGAGGGAGCAGGCGAGGCCCTCAACCGGCGCAGCCGGTCGAAGAGTCGGAAGATGAGGACGAGCTGTATCACTACCAAGGCGAGCACCTCGATCTCGTGCCGATGTTGCGAGAGCAGATCATTCTGGCTGCGCCGATGCAGCCGCTCTGTCAGGAAAACTGTTTGGGGCTCTGTCCACGGTGCGGGCAGAATCTCAATGAGCGTCGTTGCGGCTGCCCCCCTGAGCAGGGGCCGAGCCCGTTTCGTGTTGTGCGGGAGCGCCGGAAAGACAGCGGCACGGCGTAGATCGTTAACCGGGTCAGAGGCCCGTTGGTGAAGGAGTCGTTATGGCAAATCCGAAACATAAACATTCACGGTCCCGTCGGGATATGCGGCGGACGGCGAAAACCAGGCTGGTTCCGCCGGGCTTCTCGGTCTGTCCCCAGTGTCACGAACTGAAGCTGCCGCACTACACCTGCCTGAATTGCGGGACATACAAGGGCAAGGCCGTCATCGTCGTCGAAGAATCCTGACGGCGTGTTCTTTTCACGCGTGATTCGGTACAATCGCCCGCTGTGATCACGATTCGACGCCATGTCATGCGTGAGGCCTATTCAGGTCTTGGCCGACAGGGTGTCTCTGCACGCGTCACCTCTCTACTCGTGGACCGTTGACCGCACATGAAAATTGCCGTCGATGCGATGGGCGGAGACCATGGGCCGGCCCCGGTCATTGAAGGCGCCATGCAGGCGGCGCAGGAATTGGGAGTCGGCATCATTCTCGTCGGCAAAGAGGATGAACTGACTGCCGCCTGCCGCAAGCTCAACTGTTCGGACCCGCGCATCACGATCCGCCATGCGCCGCAGGTGGTGGAAATGCATGAGTCGCCCGCTACGGTGGCGCGAAAGAAACGAGATTCCTCCATTTGGGTTGCCACAGAACTGGTGAAGGCGGGGCAGGCCGATGCGGTCGTCAGTCCTGGGAATACGGGCGCGAGCATGGTCGCGGCGTTTTTTGTCTTGGGTCTGACCAAGGGGGTGGAGCGTCCCGCCATTGCGACGATGTTGCCGACCCTCACCGGCAGTGCCGTCATGCTGGACGTCGGCGCCAACGTCGACTGCTCGGCGCAGCACCTTGAACAGTTTGCGCTGATGGGGAACGAGTTCGCCAAGCACCTGTACGCCAAGCCGAATCCGCGAGTCGGCCTCTTGAGCATCGGCGAGGAGGACACGAAAGGCAACGAGGTAACCAAGGAAGCGTTTAAGTTGCTGAAAGCGAGCCCGCTCAATTTCATCGGCAACATCGAAGGACGCGACGTTTATAGCGGCAGTGCCGATGTCGTGGTCTGCGACGGCTTCATCGGGAACGTCGCGCTGAAGATTTCCGAAGGCGTGGCCGAGGTGATCAAGAAGTTGCTGATGAAGGAGCTGTCAGGCTCATGGTTGGGACGGCTGGCCTATCCGCTCATTGCTCGGCCGCTGCTGAATCTCAAACGCAAAATCGACTACGCTGAATTCGGCGGCGCACCGTTGCTCGGTGTGAATGGGACGACCATGATCTGCCACGGACGCTCCTCGGCCAAGGCGATCAAGAATGCCATCCGCCGCGCCAAGGGGTTGGCGGAGACTCGCCTGGACGAATTGATTCAACGTGACATCGAAGAGAGCCTGGCGCGGCATCGGGATGAGCGCGCGGAGGGGATGCAGGCGTGAGGCGGGCACGCATTACCGGGACCGGATCCTACGTTCCCGAGCGGGTGATGACCAATGCCGAGCTGGAGCAACTGGTTGCAACCTCCGATGAGTGGATCCGTGAGCGCACGGGGATTCGCGAACGGCGCATTGCGGCCAAGGGGCAGGCCTGTTCGGATTTGGGGCTAATTGCGGCGGAACGCGCATTAAAAGCGGCGGGTCTGTCGGCCGGTGATCTCGACATGATCCTCCTGGCGACCTGTACGGGAGATCTGCCGCTGCCCTCGACGGCCTGTTTGCTGCAACATCGATTGGGTGCGAGACGCGCGGCAGCGTGCGACCTCTCGGCAGCCTGCTGCGGTTTCGTGTATGCGCTGGGAGTGGCCGACGCCTATGTGCGGACCGGCATGCGCCATGTCTTAGTGGTGGGCTCTGAGGTAATGTCCGCGATCACCGATTGGACGGATCGTAACACCTGTATTCTCTTCGGGGACGGCGCCGGGGCCGCCGTGGTGAGCGCAGAGGAGGGTGAGCGCGGCGTGTTGTCCACCCATCTGCATTCGGACGGCAGCCTCTGCGACCTGATCGTGGTGCCGGGTTGTGGGACCAGGATTCCGCCGTCGGAGCAGGTGCTCACTGAGCGCGCGCAGTACATCAAAATGAAGGGCAATGAAACCTTCAAGGTGGCGGTGCGCACCTTGGAGGAAGTGGCGCGCGAGACGCTGGCGGCCCATCAGCTCTCGGTCGACGATCTGGACCTCTACGTTCCCCACCAGGCGAATCTGCGGATCATCAAGGCCGTGACCGAGCGCCTGGGCCTACCGCTGGACAAGGTCGTGCTGAACATGGATCGTTATGGTAACACCTCGGCGGCGTCGATTCCCATTGCCCTGGATGAAGCAGTGCGGGATGGGCGTGTTCAGGATGGGCAGTTGGTGATGCTGGGCGCGTTCGGGGCCGGGTTGACCTGGGCGTCGGCCCTCATTCGCTGGTGACCGAACAGCGCCGGGCGCCTCGCACGTCCGCAGCTTTTTCCCGTTGACTTTGAGCCTGGTTTCTACGATACCTTACGCGGCTATGACGACGGCAGGCATAGGATTTCTCTTTCCCGGTCAGGGATCCCAATCGGTCGGGATGGGGCGGGGATTGTACGATGCGTCTCGTGCGGTGCGGGCGGTTTACGAAGAAGCCTCCGTGGTCCTTGGATACGATGTCGCGCAACTCTGTTTCGAGGGGCCGGCAGAGCGACTGAATCTAACTGAAAATACGCAGCCGGCCTTGCTGGTCAGCAGTGCGGCGGCGCTCAAAGCCTTGGAGCCGTCCGGGGTGCGGCCCATCACAGTGGCCGGTCACAGTTTGGGCGAATACTCGGCGGTCTATGCGGCGGGTGGATTGTCGTTCCGCGATGTCGTGGCGCTGGTGCAGAAGCGGGGGCGATATATGGCCGAAGCCGTGCCGCCCGGAACCGGACTGGTTGCCGCCCTGCTGGGCCTTTCCGCCGAAGTGGTCAAAACGGTGTGCCAGGATGCGGCCTCTGTGGGGGTTGTTGCGGCGGCGAACTTCAATTCTCCCGGGCAGGTGGTGATTGCCGGCGAAAAGGCTGCCGTCGAGCGGGCGATCGAGATCGCCAAGGACAAGGGCTGTAAAAAGGCCATTCCCTTGCCGGTCAGTGTGCCCGTCCATACGCCGCTCATGCAGGGCGCGGCGGATCGATTAGCGGCGGAATTCGGCGGGGTGACTTGGCGGGATTTGACCGTGCCGTTGGTGAACAATGCCGAGGCCGTCGCGCTGCAACGCGCCGACGAGATCAGGGCTTCGTTGGTTCGGCAATTGCCGTCATCGGTTCGATGGGAAGAGTCGGTGCAGGCGATGGTGCGGTTGGGCGTCACGACATTCGTGGAAGTGGGACCAGGGACGGTGTTGACCGGGCTGGTGAAGCGCATCGTCCCCACGGCGACCACGTTGAACGTGCACGATCCCAAGTCATTAGAGACCACGTGCGCGGCCTTGGGTGCACCGAGTGGCGTGTAAGGCTCCGGAGATAAACAGGGAAACAGACTGATGTCATTACAGGGAAAAGTTGCTATTGTGACCGGCGGGGCCCAGGGAATCGGACGGGCGATCGCGGAAGCCTTGGCCGAAGACGGGGCCGACATCGCGGTGGCCGATCTGGATCCCGGACGGTCGGAAGAAGCGGTGGCAGCCATCCGGACACTCGGCCGGAAGGCGCTGAATGTCAAGGTAAACGTCGCTGACTTTAACGATGCCAAGGCTATGGCCGATCAGGTCATGAAAGAATGGGGCAAGATCGATATTCTGGTGAATAACGCCGGCATCACCCGTGACGGGTTGTTGTTGCGGATGAAGGAAGAGGATTGGAATCTGGTGCTGCAGGTCAATCTCAACGGCACCTTCCATTGCACCAAGGCGGTGTTGCAGCCGATGACCAAGCAACGATACGGGCGCATCGTGAATATTGCCTCGATCGTGGGGGCGATGGGCAATGTGGGGCAGGCCAATTACGCCGCATCGAAGGCGGCGGTGATCGGATTTACCAAGACGGTGGCGCGGGAGTATGCGAGCCGTGCGGTCACGGTCAATGCGGTCGCGCCGGGGTTTATTGACACGGCGATGACGCAAGGTTTGCCAGCCGAGGTGAAGGAGACGTTGCAGAAGCAGATCCCCTTGGGGCGGCTGGGCCTCCCTGCGGATATCGCCGCCGCGGTCCGCTTTCTGGTATCGGATGCCGCGTCATACATCACCGGGCAGGTCTTGCACGTGAACGGTGGCATGCTCATGGTATAAGTAAGTACAAATGGAAGGGCGAGGCCGGTGATTCGGCAGTGACGCCGGTCTTGGAGTGAAGGAGGAGGCTTGCATGGGGAAGGAGGTGGGGAAGTCAATGGCAACAGTAGATGAACGGGTGAAGAAGATTATCGCCGAGCAGTTGGGGGTCGAAGAAGAGGAAGTGACGCCTGAAGCGCATTTCGTCGAAGATTTGGGCGCGGATTCGCTTGATACGGTTGAGTTGGTCATGGCGCTCGAAGAAGAGTTCGAAATCGAGATTCCCGATGAAGACGCCGAAAAGATCCTGACCGTCGGGAAGGCGTTGGAATATATTAAGGAAAAGGCATAGCAGGACGCAGCGGTATGCACGATCGACCCACCAGACGTGTCGTGGTCACCGGCCTAGGGCTGGTGACGCCCCTGGGAACCGGTACGGAAAAGACCTGGAAGGCCCTGTGTGCCGGGGAGTCAGGAATCGGTCGCATTACACGATTCGATCCCTCCGCCTATGATGCGCAGATCGCCGGAGAGGTCAAGGATTTCGACCCGGCTCAGTTTATCGAAAAAAAAGAAATCAAGAAGATGGACACGTTCATTCATTACGCCGTGGCGGCGAGCCAACTGGCGGTGGATGATGCGGCACTGAAGGTGGAGCCTGAGGAGGCGACGAAGGTCGGCGTATATATCGGCTCCGGCATCGGTGGCTTGGGCTCGATCGAGCACTACCATGATGTGCTCAAGGAGAAAGGCCCCGGTCGGGTCTCGCCGTTTTTTATTCCCATGACCATCATCAATTTGGCTTCCGGCCAGGTCGCAATCAGGCTGGGGGCGAAGGGGCCGAATTCCTGCGCCGTCACGGCTTGCGCGACCGGGAATCATTGCATCGGCGACGCGTATCGGCTCATTCAGCGCGGTGACGCGGATGTGATGATCGCCGGTGGGGCGGAAGCGGCCATTACTCCGCTGGGCGTGGCCGGGTTCGCATCGGCCAAGGCCCTGTCATTCAGGAACGATGCGCCGACGAAGGCCAGTCGGCCGTTCGACAAAGACCGGGACGGCTTCGTGTTGGGCGAAGGGGCGGGCGTGGTCGTGCTGGAAGAACTCGAACATGCCAAGCGGCGCGGAGCCCGGATGTATGCGGAACTGATCGGGTATGCGATGAACAGCGATGCCTACCACATCACGGCTCCGCCCGAAGAGGGCGAGGGTGCCGTTCGTTGCATGGAAATGGCGCTGAAAGATGCGACGGTTACCACGTCGGATGTCGGCTACATCAACGCTCATGGCACCTCGACCATGGCGGATGCCATCGAGACCAAGGCCATCAAGCAGGTATTCGGTGAGCAGGCCTATCGCATTCCCGTCAGTTCGACGAAATCCATGACGGGGCATTTGCTGGGCGCAGCCGGCGGCATCGAGGCCGTGTTCAGTATTCTGGCGCTGTACCATGGAATTCTGCCTCCAACCATCAACCTCGAGCACCCGGATCCTGCCTGCGATCTCGACTATGTGCCGAATCAGGCTCGTCCGGCCAATCCGAAGGTCGTGTTGTCCAACTCATTCGGCTTCGGCGGGGTGAACGCCTGTCTGCTGTTCCGCAAATGTGAGTCGTAATTCCCTTCCTCGCACGAGTCATGGGTTATGACGCCGGCAACGTCAATTGAGACGGTCCAGCGCCTCCTCGGCTATCAGTTCCGCCGGCCGCGCCTCCTGGAAGAAGCCCTGACCCACAAGTCCTATTCGAACGAGCGACGCGGAAAGGATCGGCGGCAAAACGAACGGCTGGAGTTTCTCGGCGATGCCGTGCTGTCGCTCATCATGAGCGAGTATCTCGCGGCGGAATTTCCGGACAGCAGCGAGGGTGCGCTGTCGAAACTCAAAGCCCAATTAGTCAGCGAAACCTCTCTGGCCAAGGCGGCGCAGCGCATGAATTTGGGTCGCCTGCTTCGTTTGGGGAAGGGTGAGGAACTGTCGAAGGGCCGGGAAAAGCATTCCCTGCTCGCGGATGCTCTCGAAGCGTTGATCGCGGCGGTCTATCTGGACGGTGGACTTGATGCGAGTCGGTCCTTTACGCTGCGGGTACTGGAAGAGGAACTGCTGGCCGTCCGCGCCTACCATGCCAAGCCGGGGATGGGCGACTATAAGACGCATCTGCAGGAGATTTGTCAGAAGCGGTTCGATGTGCTGCCGCGCTATGAGACCGTTCGGGAATCCGGCCCGGATCATGAGAAGGTGTTCGAGGTCGCGTTGACCATCCAAGGGACGCTGAGAGGGACGGGGCAGGGGCATAGTAAAAAGGAAGCTGAGCAGATGGCGGCGAAGCAAGCGCTGGAACAGCTGACGGCCTGTGACGCCGCCCGCTGAACGGCAAAGGAAGGAGGCATGATGGCACAGGCTCGATGGGCGAGATGGTTGGGGGTTGTGGCGGGAACCGGTTTGTTCATGGCGTCGGGGCTCTCCGGGGTCGGTTTCGCGGCTGATCCTGAGGCCGTAGGAAGGCCGCTGGTCGACGCCAAGAACGTGCGGGCGATCATTAAGACGAAGTTCGGCGAGATGGAAATTAAGTTCTTCCCCGATGTGGCGCCGAAACATGTCGACAACTTCATTCAGCTGGCGAAATCCGGCTTTTATAACGGCACGGTCTTTCATCGGGTCATTCCTGGATTCATGATTCAGGGTGGGGACCCGAACACGAAGGACTCGCTGAAAAAAGGCGCCTATGGGCAGGGCGGGCCGGGCCACAACGTGAAGGCGGAATTCAGCGATCTCGCGCACAAGCGGGGTATGGTCTCCATGGCGCGGGCCCAGGATCCGGACAGCGCTGGCTCACAGTTTTTCATCGTGGTCGAAGACTCGCGATTCCTCGATCGAAAATATACGATCTTCGGCGAAGTGGTGAAGGGGATCGGCGTGGCGGACAAGATCGTGGGGGTTCCCCGGGTGCTCTGCCAGACCGGTGCGCCGAATCCACCCGATAAAGGCCCGTGCGACAATCCGATCGACCGAGTCGAGATGACCGTCACGATTTCCGAGTAACCGCTCTCTCGCCGGGCCGGAGTCGGTCGGACCGACTCTGGCCCGTTGCACGCACCCGCTCACAGTCACAGCCCTTGCAGTAGGCGCTCCGTGATCTCCCGCCGCCGCGAGCGGCATCTCCCCCTGCACTGAACCATGACGCGCGGGCGTACGCCTCCTCGTGCCTGTCGTCCAGGTGTCAAAAGGGTTGGGTAGACTGTTGCGCGCGTACGAGTGTCAAGAGGTGGGAGAAGGCCTTGGTGACGCGTTCGGCATTGGAGGCGGATCGGAAGAGGAGGGTGTCCTCAGGAAACTGCGCTTCCAGTTGGGGGATTGGCCCGGTGCAGAAGCTGAGCTTGGTGATACAAGGGCCGGGGCCCTTACAGGTAAAACGTACACCGTACAGGATCAAGGAGTTCTCCCGGTTGTCCTGCCCTTGATAGTCGACGGACTCGATATCATGGAGATCGAAATTGGTTGCGCCGGTGTTGATCTCGTCGTGGCCGTGATTGAGTTCAATGTGCCCCAGCTTCGTGCCGGTGGGGATGACGGTGTACACCTCGGTCATCTTGGTCGGTTTGCCGGCCTTGGGGCTGCGACAGCTCAGGCCTCGCACAAACCCGTGAGTATTGGTCATGTCACTGATGAACTGCACCGTGTCTTCGACCGTCTGGGCGAAGGTTGCGGCGGGCCAGACCAGTAGACAGGGAAGTATCCAGCCAAGATGCCTGTACCAGTAAGATTTGCCGTAGCCGGCGCGATAGAGGATGACCATAAAGAACTCCGTGCGGGCTCTACCCTACTCAAACCGAAGGCACACTGCAATCCCAGAGTGAAGCGAGAGGCGGTGAAAAGAAGCCCATCAGTGGAGTGAGGGGTAACGGCGGATCAAGGGGGCTACGCGAGGTCTTGGGCGATCTCGGCGGGAGGGATGGCCGGGACAAACGCGGAACTGTGCGGCAGGATGCCCGAACCGTCCACCTGCCCCGCAATCGGCCCGAATCGGAATGTCTCCAGCAAGGAAGAAAGCCGGGGTTCCACCTTTTCGAGATTCATATAGTGGAAGAGCTGTGAGAGGAGCGGACCTTCCATTCTGGGCTGAAACGGATCCAGATCCCAGGCGTGAAAGTAGAGCACCAGAGGGCGGCCTTTTCTATGGAGGCGTCGATACAGCAGAGCCAGCAACGGAAAGGGCAACAGTCGGAAATAACTCCCGCCGGCAATAGGAACTCGTATGCCGCCCAGATTGATGGTAGTCGGCGGCACTTCCCAAATGGGCCCGGAAGTCGTTTCCCGAAGGTGCTGCCATGGCATGGCGTCGGGTAGGCCGCAGTGATTGTGTTGTATGGGCACGAGGCTGGAATCGTAGGTGTGCCCCTCCTCTACCAAAATCGGCAGGGCCCAGGGCGTTTCGCGGGTGATGGTAAACCCTGGAGCTCGATAGCCTTGCACAGGCGTTCCGGTCAGATCCTCCAGGATACGTTTGGCTTTCTGGACATCCGCGCGAAACAATTCGGGGGTCTGCGCCGTCACCAATTCATGGCCGTACCCGTGAGAGGCGATTTCATGCCCGCAGTCGGCGATTTGTTTGATGAGTCCGGGATGCCGTTCCGCGACCCAGGCCAACACAAAAAACGTGGCCCGTGTCTGGTGCCGGTCGAGCAGGTCCAACAGCTTGCAGGTGTTCGATGCCACGCGGCTCTCGAAAGAATCCCAATGCCGACGGCGTATCGGTGAATCAAACCGCGCAACTTGGAAATGCTCTTCGATGTCGAATGTCAAACGATGCACAGCTCTGTCCTTTGACCGCTGTATGCGATGCCCTACAATGCCGATGTAACGGATTCGCCTCGCAGATGTGAGAAAGGATCGTTGCGACGATGATCCCTTACCAGCGAGCTTGTATACACCGGGTGTCACCATGAAGTAAAGCAAAGTTTAAACCCGGCTTGATTCAATGATATTTCAATTGGATAGGATCTGGATGTGGAGTCTCTACGGGGAGGACCGTATCGAAATGGCTTCTAGTCCGTATCTAAAAAGATACGGCTAGAGAGGGTCGATTGCGCAACTTGGTGGAGCTGGAAGCACCGGGCCGTTCGGCTTAGGCGGCCTGCTTGTCAGCGGTGGTCGTGGGAGGTGACGGTTGAAGGGGAACGGTAAACCGAAACACCGATCCGGTTCCTGGTTTACTAGCGGCTCCAATATGTCCGCCCATCAGCTCGACCAATTGTTTGCAGATGGCCAGACCCAATCCGGTTCCACCGTATTTCCGCGTGGTGGATCCGTCGGCCTGAACGAAAGGCTGAAACAATTTGGCCATGGCACCTGAGGAAATGCCGATCCCCTGATCTTCCACCGAAAATTGAACATGGGTGAGATGGGTCGGGGACGCAGCCTCCGAGGTTTCGACGGACAACTCAAACCGCTGTTCCGGGGTGGGTTCGGCCGGCTCAACGAGAATCGTAATGGTGCCGTGCTCGCTGAATTTGATCGCGTTGTTCACCAGGTTGCTGAGGACCTGTTGCAGGCGAGTCGGATCTCCGTGCAAGGTCATCGGCGAGCCCTCTGCGATGCGCGAGGTCAGCTCCAGTCCCTTCCGTTGAGCACGTTCCCGAAACAGGGCGAGGACGCGATTGACGAATGCCGGCAGCTCAAAATCCATCAGTTCCAACGTCAGCTTGCCGGAATCTATCTTCGACAGGTCGAGGATATCGTTGAGGATGACCATGAGCGCCTCGCCCGAAGAGCGGATGGTTTCCGCGCATTCTTTTTGTTCAGTGGTCAAGTCGGTCTCCAGCAGCCAGTCCGTCATGCCGAGGACCCCGTTCATCGGGGTGCGGATCTCATGACTCATCGTCGCGAGGAATTCGGATTTCAGCCGGGCGCCTTCGAGGGCCGCGTCGCGGGCCTGTGCCAGCTTGGCTTGCGACGACAGAAGTGCTTGCAAGACTTGGTTGGCTCGAACCATGTACCGCACGCGATGGGTGAGCAGGAGGGCATTCAGTGGTTTGATGATGAAGTCGGTGGCGCCTGCCTCATAGGCCTTGGTGATGGAGTCAAAATCATCCAGTCCCGTCATGATGAGGATCGGCGTATGGCGTCCCGCTGGTAGCTGGCGTAGGGCTGCGCAGGCGGCGAAGCCGTCCATTTCAGGCATCATCACGTCGAGCAACACCACGTCCGGTTGGAGCCGTTGAAACGCGTCGAGGCCTTCGCGCCCGTTGTCCGCTTCTTCGACCGTCCACCCTGCCTGTTCCAAGGCCTCTCGGGCAAACATCCGAATGATGATGTCATCATCCGCGATGAGGGCCACCGGCGACGGACCAGGGAGTTGCGGGTTCATGAGGGATCCCCCTTTGCGATTTCGTTCCGAAACGTGGTGCAGACTGTGACGTACTCAGACTGGAGCTGTTCGAAGACCCGGTCCGCGTCGACGAGATCCTTACGTATGCCGATCTGTTCCAATTCCTTGCACCGGGCAGCAACGGCCAGTGCTCCCAACTGTGCGCTGCTGGACTTGAGTCGATGGGCGATCGCCTGGACTGCCGCCGGATCCCCGGACCGGATGGCGGCTCGCAGGGCTTCGACGCTTTCCCGGGAGTTATCCAGGTATTTCCGCAAGACGGAGGCCAACACATTCGGCCGATTGGGCCTTTGGAGAGCGCGAATGCTATCCAGCGCCTTCAGGTCGAGAGCGGGCGATATCTCTTCATGCGACGTGGTGGGTTGGCCTGCCACCCCCTGCAGCTGAGCGACAGAGACCGGTGTGCCGGGTGGTTCGGCCGACGCAGCCCTGCGGACCCACTTGGAGAGGACCTCGCGGAGTTGGCGTTCGGTAAAGGGTTTCGTTAGGTAATCGTCCATGCCGGCGGCAAGGCATCGGTCGCGATCCCCCTGCACGGCATGGGCAGTGAGCGCGATGATCGGGATGCGTCGGCGACCGGCGGCGGCGGCTTGACGACGGATTTCATCGGTTGCGGTGAACCCATCCATCTCGGGCATTTGGCAATCCATCAGGATCACGTCCATTTCGCCTTCGGCTGCGGCGGCGACGGCGTGTCTTCCATTTTCCGCCACTCTGGTCTGGTACCCCAACAATTCCAGCATCCCGCAGGCGACTTCCTGATTGACCGGATTGTCTTCCACGAGAAGGATGCGCCCTGCGACTTCCGCATTCCTCGTGGAAGGGGATTGAGGCGTGGGGGCAGGAGACCGGTCGAGCATCAGATCGTGCGAGGACAGCGACAGCTGCGGGCTGAATCCTTTTATCAGTGCCGCCGAGGGATCCTGGCGGTGGAGTCGAATCGTGAATGTGAAGGTCGATCCGACACCAGGGGTGCTCTCCAAAGCGATCGCGCCGCCCATAAGGGCGATCAACTGTTTGACGATCGACAGACCGAGCCCGGTGCCGCCGTATCGACGGGTGGTCGAGCCGTCGGCTTGGGCGAACGCGTCGAAAATGCGCGGCTGGGCCGACAGGGGGATGCCGATGCCGCTGTCGATGACCGCCAGGCGGAGCACCACGCCCGTTTCGGAGTCCGAGAGGAGGTCCGTCGTGACGGAAATCCCGCCTCGCTCCGTAAATTTGATCGCGTTGCTGAGGAGATTCAGGATAATTTGGCGCAACCGTACCGGATCACCCTTGAGATAGAGAGGGACTGCTGCTGCGATGTGCTGCGTCAGACCGAGGTGTTTGCGCCTGGCCGACTCGCTGAACAGTTCCAGGGCCTCATTCAAGAGTTGAGAGAGATCGAAATCTACCATCTCCAATTCCAGTTTGCCGGCTTCGATTTTGGAGAAGTCCAGAATGTCATTGATGATGGCCAGGAGTGTTTTGCCGGAACGGTGGACGGTCGAGGCCAACCGGCGTTGTTTGTCGGTGAGCTCGGTATTGAGCAGGAGTTCCGTGGTGCCCAGGACGCCGTTCATCGGCGTTCGGATTTCGTGACTCATGTTGGCAAGGAATTCACTTTTGGCTTTGCTGGCGGCCTCCGCCGCTTCCTTCGCGGTCCGCAAGTCCTCCTCGATGCGTTTTCGGTCCGTCGTATCGATGTGAATGCCGACCATTCTGGCGGTGACGCCGAACGCATCACGGATGACGCTGCCGCGGGAGAGGATCCACCGGTATGAGCCGTCGCGGTGCCGGACACGATGCTCGATCTCGAATTGATTGCGCCTGCCGTCCAAGCAGCTGGTCACCACCGCCAAGACCTCCGGTTGATCCTCGATATGGATGCGGGATTTCCATTCTTCGGCCTCATTGCGCAATTCGGCATCGAGATAACCCAGTTGTTGCTTCCACTGTGGAGAGAAGTACATCTGGTTGGTTTTCAGGTCCCAATCCCAAATGCCGACCGCCGCTCCCTGGACCGTGACGGCCAACCGCTCCTCGCTGGTGCGCAAAGCTTCTTCTGCCCGTTTGCGCTCGGTGATATCGGCGACAAATGCGGTGAAGGTGTAGGTGTTGTCGAGATGCAGTGCGGTGATCGCCAGCTCGATGGGGAATTCGGTGCCGTCTCGCCGCAAGGCGGTGATTTCAATTCGCTTCTTGAGAACCTTGCCTTCGCCGGTCGCGAGAAAACGCTCCAGCCCGACCCTGTACAACTCGCGGTAACCGAACGGAATGATGGTCTGATCCAACGGTCGGCCGATGGCCTCATGGCGTGTCCATCCGAAGATCTCCTCCGCGCGCCCGTTCCAGTCGATGATCAGACCCCGATCATCCATGCAGAGAACGGCGTCGAGGGCCGTATCGAGAATCAGACGCGTCCGGTTTTCGCTTTTCCGGAGGGCCTGTTGCGCCTGAAGGCGGTCGGCGGCTTCCAGCGCGAGCGAGATCAGGGAGGCGACGGCATGGCCGAACTGTTGTTCTTCCAGCAGCCATGGGCGAGGCGGTCCGACATGTTCGTTGCAGAGGACGCCGACCAGTTTCCCTTTGAAGCGGATCGGGATGTCGAGCATTGCCCCGATGCCCAAGGGACGGAGATAACTGTCGGCAAATTCCTGCGTGCGAGGGTCTGCCTGGGCATCCGTCGCGTCGATCGTCTGCTCGGTCAACAGTTCGCGGAAATACTGCGGAGCCATCGTCGCGTGCAATTCGATGCCCGCAGAATGGGTGCCCGTCTGTGCATCGTAAAGGTCTTTGCAGAGGATGGATTGAGCGTCCGGGCTTAACAACCAGATGCTGCTCCGGCTGATCTGGAGTGCCTCCGAGGTGGCCTGTGTAATCTCGGGCAGCGCCTCCTCCAGCAGACCGCTTTGGATGACGGTGCTGCGAGCCAAGCTGAGCAATGAGAATTGCTGGCGCCGCAGCAGGGCTTCGGTCTGTCGTCGGAGATCATCGAGAAGTTTGCGGTCGGTCGTATCGCGGAAGACCAGCACGGCGCCTGCCGAACGAGAGTCCCGGACGATCGGAGCCAGCACGTAGGACACGGGAAAGGAGCGCCCGGTCGTGGTGGTGAGCTGGCCGTCGTCGCTGCGCACGGCTCGACCCGCTGTGGTTTCCTGAAAAATCGCATCCATGACGTTGTGCTCTCGACCGTCCTGTTGCGAGGTCAGGGTGATGATGTGGTCGAGTGAGCGACCCACGACTTCTTCTTCACGTACGGCCCAGAGCCGTTGGCCCTCCGGGTTCAGAAGTTGGATTTTCCAGTTCTGATCGACCACGCAGAGTCCATCCCCCACGGAGCGGATGACGGTGTGGAGCTTATCCCGTTCGTCGGCCAGCTGGGTCTCGGAGGTGCGGCGCAACTGTTCGTTCAGCGCCTGCATTTCCTGCGAGGAGAGCGCCAGGGAGCGCTCGAGCAGCTCATACCCCTGATCCGATTCCACGTAACTCTGGCTGACCCGTTCAAGAAATTTCTGCCAGGCCTCGAGGGAAGAGGGGATCGTATCAGACAGCAGGCCGATCCGCTTTAACTGCCGCGTGAGGAGGTGATGCATGGGAGGTCAGGCTTCGGCCAACGTCGTCAGAGTCATGGTCTGGTTATGGAGATCGCAGGGCCCGCCGCTGTAGGGGGAGATTTCTCCGTATGAGTAGAAGCCGATCTGTTGACTGCCTTGAGGAAGCATGTCCAAGGCGGCTTCCGTTTCCTCTTCGGTTCGCTCTCCCAGCACCAGCCGCCGACCGACACAGCTGATCGCAACGGCCAGAGTCGGGCCCGAAGCGTAGGGGCTGGTCTGGCTCCGGTGGGTCAGCGAGGCCGCCTCGGAGGCGCCTGCCACCAAACGGTCGAAATTGGCACGCATCAACTGCGCCAGCGCCCCTTGTGGAATGTCGCCGGCGAAGGTCAACGAGTGGGTGGCTTCATCAACGCCCAGGACTGTGCGGACCAGGCTCTTCTCGTCGTCCTTCGCGGCCCGCAGGGCGAGGGGGAACAAGAGGGCGGTCGCCGGGAGTCCGGCGGCGCGCTCGGCCAAATATTCCTTGTACAGCTCGAGCGCAGGACGTCCATCCAGCTCGTACAGCACGTTGCCGGCTGATTTCGTCACCCGCCGCTCCGGCCCGAACTTGTCCCACCCGCCCTTGGAGCCATGGCCGACTGTGAGCCGATCGCCGTAAAAGCCGACGGCGGTGACGTAGCCGCTCTGCGGCGTCCGATCCATGATGACCCAGGTGCGCTTGAATCGGGCTCCATCGCCGGCGAGGCCTCCGGTGATGACGGCCGATCCCTTCAGCACGTCGTTCATCCCCTTGACGAGTTCGCTCCCATTGACCGAGAGCCCGTCGGAGAGGACGAAGACGGCCTTCAGCGACGGGCCTTGGAGTTGGGCGGCGACAGCCGAACCGGCCGCATAGGACTCTGCAGGGCCGGAGACAGTTGCCCGGGCAGTCCTGAGCTGCGAGTGCTCGAATCGTACGGCTGCAGCCACCAGATGGTTGTCGATGATGTGCGTCCCATGGATTTCCCCGCTGGTCGAGCAGCCGATGACCTGACTCTGGGGACAGGCGGCCAGCACGTTCCGGATGGTGTCCGGTTGATCAATCAAATCTGAAGCGCCGAACAACAACAACAGGGTTTGAGGGGAGTCGAGTGCGGAAAACGAACTCCCATCCCACTGAGCGCTCGACGAGAGACAGGCGGTAACAAGTTTCATGAGGCCTCCTGTGATGGTGTCGAACCGTCACATCGCTGCGCGGTCAAGAGAGGGCCCGTCGCGGTGCATCGCATCCGTCGGCGCCGAGCATGCGGGGCGATCACGCGTCAGCCTGACATGTCTTTCGATTGAGCTGGTCCGATGGCGTCAGATAGAACAGGATGGGCCACGAAGCCCTCCACCGCTGTATCGGTAGAATGGGAGAGAGACTGAAGGACGTTGGGCGTGAGGGAGCGGATTAGTGGTGATGGTGTTGGCAGCCGGGGCCGTGGATGTGGGACGGCTCTTGTGGCGTGGGGGGCAGTTGTCCTGGCAGGACAATCCTCCCGCCTTCCTGCTGCTTGGCCAGATGTTCGGCGATTTCCGGATGGAAGGTCTTCACATAGCCGATCAAGCCATGCAAGAACCGCCGGGACTGGAAGTCCTGACCGGAAAACTCCGTGATGATGGCCAAGGCGCGGTCCAACATGTCTGGAGCGGTGCCGGAATCGGCGATCTGCTGGGGCTGTTGCTTGGCGAAGGTGTCGTATTCCTTCTTGAGCCGCTCGGCAAAGACCGGCATGGGCGCAGAGGGGACGTGCAACGGGCTCAAGGTACGTCGCAACGCCTGGATAGCCGCGATGACTTCGGCATCCTGTCCGTCACGCCGGTCATGGAAATACCCGAAGGTGACCACTTCGATCAGGTTGAAGAGCGCGGCGGCTTTCTCGCCGCCGGCAACCGTGAGCTGACGATAGAGTTCGCGCCGGACCGGGGCGAACTGTTCGCCGAGACGTTTTTGCTGGTATTCGCTGCCGCTGTCCAGATAGGTGCAATCAGGAGGACAGGAGATTCGGGTCAGACGGTGTTCGCCGCAACAGGGGCTACAAATCAACCCGCTGAGCGCCGGGCACGCACGTTTCCCCTTATGCTGATGACAATAGAGGCACTGGCTCATTTGCGCGGTGGTCCCTCTTTGTCGGCTTTCAGCGGCTCGACAAACCCATAGTCCGCCAAGGTGCGTTTGGTTCGCTCGCCGGAGGACGCGGTCGGGCTTTCCAGCCCGTTGACTTCGGCGGCGTTCGAATCCTGGTAGGGAACCAGGATGAGGTGGTTGACGCGGTCGATGCCGAGGTCCGAGGGCGACGGAAGGTACTCCGCGATGACTTGGAACTTGTGGTTCGGGGTCATTCGCCAGATCTTCCCTTTCGTGGCGTCGGAGACATACATGCTGCCCCAGCGATCGAAATCTACGCCGCTCAGGTTCTGGAATCGGGCCGTGAAAAACCCGTTGGACACCAGTTCCGTCAGGGCCCCCTCCGGCGTGATGTCGAAAATCTTTCCCGTATTCCAACTGACGACGGCGAGATGTCCGGTCTTCGGGTTGACGGCGACGCCGGACGGGCCGGCCAAATGGGAGCCCGACACATAGGTCGAGATGGTCAGGGTCGGTGTGAGGTCCGCCCGATAAATGGCGTTGCCGAGCTGATCGGCGAGGTACAGGTGCCCTTGGCCGTCCGAGGCCACGTCCACCAGCGATTGGGGCTGGCCGGCTGTCGCGGCAGCGGGGAGCCGTAACGCGGCGAGGGGTTTGCCGGTCGTCTTGTCGAAGGCGCGGAGCGTATCCAAGTCCGCGACGTACAAGACCTGATCCACTACCGTCATGCCCTTGGGAGCGTGCAAGGTGACATCGCCGCGCCCGCCCTCGATGAACTTGAAGGCGGTGATGCGGCCGTCGTCGCTCAGTTTGGTGATGAAGCCGTTGTTGTCGCGGGCCTCCGGCTCTCCGTTGATGTTGGAAATGAAATATGAATTGGAGGCGGGGTCGGCCAAAAAGCTATGTGGAGATTCCAAGCCGCTGACCTGCAGGGCCCAGGCTGGGGTTCCATGCAAGGCCGCGGTCAAGACGAGCGCGGCCGACAGCCTGATACCGAGACGAAGGTGGACAGCTGCCGCTTGCAAAACTTGTGTGAGGCGCCGGTTGGAAATCATCAATGGAGGTATGATCCGAGGATTGTGTGACTGCATGGTAGCCAAGGGGCCCGAAGACTGTCAAGGAACGGCACAAGCCGGCGTAGGGTCGCGGCCATCCAGCGTTGACTTGATGAAAAATTGCCTGCTATGGTGCCGTCACTTTTCGCCATTTGTCAGGCCAGGGAGGATATTGTGGCAGCTCGAATCATCGACGGAAAAGCGTTGGCGCAACAAGTTCGTGAACGGTTGGCTCGGGAGTCGGCGGCCGTGTTGGCCAAGACGGGCATGAAACCGGGGTTGGCGACCATCTTGGTGGGAGATGACCCTGCGTCGCATCTATACGTGAAGAGCAAACAGAAGGCCTGTGATGCGGCCGGGATCTATATCGACGATTCCAAGCTCCCCGCCAATACGAGTCAGTCGGATCTGTTGGCGCTGATTTCGCAAAAGAATGCCGATCCCAAGATCCACGGGATTCTCGTCCAGCTGCCGCTTCCGAAACACATCGACAGCAAGGTGATTCTCGACGCCGTCTCGGCGCAGAAGGATGCCGATGGATTTCACCCCTACAACTTCGGTCGGTTGGTCGAAGGCAGCCCGATTTTCGAGGCCTGCACACCCAAGGGTGTCATCAAGATGATCGAGTCCACCGGGGTGTCGATCGAAGGCAAGCGGGCCGTCGTGTTGGGACGCAGCAACATCGTCGGCAAACCGCTTGCACTGATGCTGCTCCATCGTAATGCCACCGTCACGATCTGCCACTCCAAGACCAAGGATCTGGCGGCGGTCTGCCGGGAGGCGGAGCTCTTGCTCGTGGCCATCGGCAAACCGAAGTTCGTCACGGCGGACATGGTCCGGGAGGGCGCCCTGGTGATCGATGTCGGCACCAATCGCCTGCCGGACGGGAAGGTGGTCGGCGATGTGGACTTCGAGGGAGTCAGCCAGAAGGCGGGATGGATCAGTCCCGTACCAGGCGGCGTCGGCCCGATGACGATTGCGATGTTGCTCGACAACACGGTGGAATCTGCTAAGAGAATGGCAGGAATGCAATAGGAGAACCGGATGAATCGAGAGCCGCGTCGCCTGAAAGACGTCTTGGCGCAGGGGCAGTTTGCCGTAACGGTGGAATATAATCCGCCGAAGGGCACAAACCTGACGCATGTGGTCGAGAGCGCCAAGGCACTGCTCGGCCGCGTCCACGGCGTGAACGTCACCGACAATACCGCGGCGATCGTGCGGGCCGGGTCCATGCCGGTCTGCCGCGTCCTGTATGAGATGGGACATGACCCGGTCATGCAGTTGACCTGCCGGGACCGCAATCGCATTGCCATGCAGTCCGACCTGATGGGGGCGCACATTCTTGGGATCCGCAACATCCTCTGCTTGACCGGTGACTATCCGACGGTCGGCGACCATAAGGAGGCCAAGCCGGTCTACGATCTCGATTCCGTGCAAGTCATGCAGCTGGTGCAGGGCTTGAATCAAGGCCGGGATTACGCGGGCAACAAGCTGGATGGAGCCACCGCCTTCACGATCGGGGGCGCTGTCACGCCCGAAGCCGATCCGGTCGGGCCGATGCTGGTGAAGTTCGAAGTGAAGGTCCGGGCGGGGGCGGAGTTCTTCCAGACGCAAGCGATCTATCAACCGGACCAATTCAAAACCTTTATGGAGGCGGTGCGCCCCTTTAAGGTCAAGGTGCTCGCCGGAATCCTCCTCCTGCGGAACGCTAAGATGGCGGAATTCATGAACGCCAACATTCCGGGCGTGTGTGTGCCCCAGACGATGATCGACGAGTTGCGTGCCGCGGGAGACAAACATGCATTGGATGCCGGTGTCGAGATTGCCGTGCGAACCATCAAGGCCGTCCGGTCCTTCTGCGACGGAGTCCATATCATGGCCATCAAGGCGACCGATCGGTTGCCGGAGATCCTGGCCAAGGCGGAGTTGGGGTGATGACGATTCCCGAGTTGCTCACATGCAAACGGGAGAAACGAAAGATCACCGTCGTCACGGCCTATGATGCACTCTTTGCCCGGATTGTGGAGCAGGCCGGCATCGAGACGATCTTGGTGGGGGATTCCCTCGGCATCGTGGTGCAGGGTCAGGCCAATACGCTCGGCGTGACGATGGAGGACATGCTCTATCACACCAAACTCGTCGCGGGAGCGGCGCAGCGGGCCTTGGTCATTGGTGACATGCCCTTCATGTCCTATCAGGCAAGTCTCGACGATGCCCTTCGTAACGCCGGTCGCTTTCTCCAGGCGGGGGCGACGGCCGTGAAGCTGGAAGGCGGGGCGACCGTCGTGGATCGCGTGACGGCGATGACGAAGGTCGGCATTCCGGTCATGGGGCATCTAGGCATGACGCCGCAGTCCGTCCATCAGTATGGCGGATACCGAGTCCAGGGCAAGGGCGATGATCGTGCTCGGCAGTTGCTTGAAGATGCTCAGGCCCTGGAGGCGGCGGGAGCGTTCGGAATCGTCCTGGAAGCGATTCCCGTCGAGTTGGCCAAGACTCTGACCGAGGCCCTCACCATTCCCACGATCGGCATCGGCGCCGGTCCCCACTGCGACGGGCAGGTCCTCGTGTTATATGACTTGCTCGGTCTCTTCGACGAGTTCGTCCCGAAATTCGTTAAACCCTATGCCCACCTCAAGGCGGAGGCCCTGCAGGCCCTTCGGCGATACAAAGAAGAGGTGGAGCAAGGAAAGTTCCCCTCCGACACCGAAAGCTACCACTAAGCGTCCTCAGGATCACTCACGGCTGCGGGTCTCGACACTCGCGACTTGAAACACCTGTCGGTCTTCCAGACGGACGGCGGTCAGCTGTCGGCCATATACACAGCCGCTGTCGAGGGCCAAGAGGTTCGTCTGGATTCGTAGGCCGAGGGCAGCCCAGTGGCCGCAGACTACGGTGCATCCATCATGGCGCCGGGACGCGATTTGGAACCACGGATGGTAGCCGGCCGGTGTCAGTTCCGGAGGGCCAGAAAAGGTCGATTCCATGATGCCGTGATCCGAGCAGGTGCGGAGCCTGGTCAGGGCCTTGGCGATAGCGGCAACACGGACGGGACCAGTCAGGCTCGGATCCCATTGCAGGTGTCCGCTCGGGTGCAAGGCTCGAAGGAGCGAATCACAGCGTTCGCCGCGCAGCGCCGCCGTGGCTTCATCCGCCAGTTGTCTGGCTTCCTCGACGGTCCATTGCGGGAGCAGTCCCGCATGGACGAGCACATATTCTCCCTCGTGATGGAGCAGCGGGCGTTGCTGCAACCAGACCATGAGATCATCGCGATCCGGTGCCTCAAGGACTTGGGAAAGGGTGTCCTTCGGACGGAGACTGGCCGCCCCGGATGCAACGGCCAGGAGAAACAGATCGTGATTACCCAATACAGCCACAGCGGATTGACCGAGGCCCTTGATATAACGCAAGACTTCCAGCGAATCAGGTCCTCGATTGACCAAGTCGCCGACGAACCAGAGGCGATCTCTCGTTGGGATGAAGCCGATGAGGTCGGTCAAGGCCCGCAGAGAATGGTAACAACCCTGGAGGTCGCCGATGGCATAGGTGGCCATGGGGCCCAGGGTACCCTGCAGGATGGGCGGAGGCAAGGAATTAGTGGCCGGTGCGTGCGCGGAGTTCCATTTCGATCGCCTGGCAGGTGGACTGATGCCCAAGGACCAGCTCCTGCACAAGAGCGGGCGCCGTCTCCAGATGGGCTTCTCGTCCCAGTGTTTCCAACTTGGCGCAACCGGCCGCAGTTGCGAGGGCTCCCAGCTGCGCGCTGCTGGACTTGAGTCGATGGGCGGCTTCGTAGAGAGCTTTCGGGTCGCTGTGTTCCACGGCCTCACGAATCCGCCCAACAAGGACTCGCGAGTCTTTTAAGTACTCGTTCAGCACTCGAGCCAAGATATCGGGGCGCCCAGGCCGTTGCAGAGCGAGAATGTCTTGCCAGGCGCTCTGATCCAGGACGTGAGGAGTTGTCGTGTTCGAAGCCGCAGGCGGCGGTGCATCGGATGGGGTGCTCCCAGGAACACACCATTTGGCAAGGACGTTCCGGAGCTGGGGGAGAGTGAAGGGTTTGGACAGGTAATCGTCCATGCCCACTGCCAGGCAATGGGCGCGGTCTCCTTCCAGCGCATTGGCGGTCAGGGCAATGATGGGCACGCGGGACGACGGCGCGGTGGACTGTTCCCGTTCTCGAATCAGGCCGGTGGCGGTAAAGCCATCCATCTCAGGCATCTGACAATCCATGAGGATTACATCGAACCTCCGAGCCGCCGCCGCTTCCACGGCAAGCCGGCCATGTTCGGCATTCGTGACGGTGCAGCCCAGCAGTTCCAGCATGTTGGAGGCCACCTGACGGTTGACGGGGTTGTCTTCGACCAGGAGGACATGGACGTCGAATCGCCGGGGTGGAGAGGACGCCTTGACCGGCGGCTCCGGGTTCGTCTCAAGGCGTCGGCTGAACAACTGTGTCAGGCAGTCGATGAGCAGGGATGAGCGGACCGGCTTGCGCAGCCAGCCATCGAAGAGGCGGTGGCGGTCGTGTTTGTCGTCGGTGAAATGGTCGATCGAACTCAAGGCGACCAGCAACAGCGCGCGCCAGGCTGGATCTTGCCGAATGGTACGCGCCAGGTCGATCCCGCCCTGATCCGGCATCTGAAGGTCCACAATGGCCATGTCGATTGAACGGCCTCTCCCCCGGAGGCCGTTCAACCGTTCCAGCGCCTCTTGCGCTGAACCGGCCGAAGTGACGCCGACACCACAGTTGTGCAGGTGGTTCTCGAGGATCTGGAGGTTCGTGGGGTTATCATCCACGATCAAGATATGGCGGTCCCCGAGGCTGCGTTCATTCACATGCGGGAGGGCGGTGCCGCCGGCAAGCCCCATCGTGACGGTGAACCAGAATGTTGTTCCTTGGTCGGGCCTGCTGACCAGCCCGACCTCGCCGCCCATCAAGTGAACCAGCTGCTTCACGATCGCCAGTCCCAGACCGGTTCCCCCGAATCGGCGGGTGGTCGATCCATCCGCCTGCGTAAAGGCGGTAAAGAGTCGAGCCTGGGCTGCCTCTGGAATCCCGACTCCTGTATCGCGCACCTCGCCCCGGAGGATGACCGTGGCCTCATGCCGCTCGACAAGTTGAAACGTCACGGCGATCTCCCCTTGCGACGTGAATTTGACGGCATTGCCGATGAGGTTCAGGACGATCTGGCGGAGACGTAAGGGGTCGCCGATGACCGCGTCCGGGATGTCCGCGGGAACGAAGCAGGTCAATTCCAATCCCTTCCGTCCGGCCGGTCCGGAGAACAGTTCGACGGCTTCCTCGATCGTTTGCCTCAGCTTAAACTCCACACGTTCCAGCTCGAGCTTGCCGGCTTCGACCTTTGAGAAATCGAGGATGTCGTTGATGACCTCCAGCAGCGCTATGCCGGAACGGTGAACGGTGTCGACCAGGGACCGCTGTTTGGGGGAGAGGGCGGTCGTTTGCAGCAACTCCGTCATGCCGAGCACTCCGTTCATCGGAGTGCGGATCTCATGGCTCATATTGGCGAGAAATTGTGACTTCGCAATATTGGCCGCTTCGGCGGCTTCTTTCGCCTTCAACAATTCGCAGGCTGCCTGCTTCAAGGGCGTAATGTCCGACGCGATGCCGAGGTAGCCGGTCACGCGACCGTCCGGCTCGCGCAGGGCTGTCACGCTCAGTAACACCGTCAGGCGTGATCCGTCCCGACGGATATAGGTCCACTCGTGTTCGTTCGGGAGGTTGTAGCGGCACTTCGCGATAAAGACGTCGAAGCCGGGCTCGATGGTCGTGCCCAATTCTTCAGAGAACTGACGGGCGCGGGCCACGACTTCTTCCCGTTCATGGAAGAGGGCGGGAGACTGTTGCCCGATCAGCTCTTCCGCGCGATAGCCCAGCAGGGCTTCAGCCGCCGGATTGAAGGTTTGGATGAGTCCGTCGGACTTGCAGGAAATAATGGCGTGGCCGGCATTGTCGAGAAGGGTCTTCTGAAAGAGCAGGGAGGCATGCAGTTCGGCCTCGGCGCGTTTCTGCTCGGTGATATCGCGAACCGTCGCTTGGAGCGCGGGCTGACCCTTCAAACTGATACGGGTGAGGAGCACCGTAGCCGGAAATTCCGGGCCGTCGAGTTTTCGATGCCTCCACTCGAAGAAGTGCGAGCCCTCCCGCATGGCACGTTCGATCATCTGAGGTGCCTTGACTGCTGAGGCGACGCCGTCCGGTTGGACCGTCGGCGAGACGTCCCAGGGGCCGAGCGAGGTGAAGTGCTGCGCGTCGCGTGCGCCGAACATGGCCACGGTGGCCGGATTACAAGCCTGAAACCGCCAGTCGGGGGGCGAGAGGATCATGATGGCGTCGCGCGACGATTCGAACAGCTCCCGGTATTGCGCCTCGCTTTCGTGCAGATGCATCTCCTGCAGGTGTTGGTTGGTGATGTCCTCCGCCATGCCCAAAAGGAACCGAGGATGTCCGTGGCGATCGAAGATGGGCAACTTCCTGGTGCGTAACAGCCCCTGACCTCGGTGCGGCGTCCGGATGGGCTCCGATAGGATGTGGAACTGCCCGTGGCGAAGGACCTCGCGATCCGTCTTCGTGAAGGCCTTCGCCTGGTCTTCGGGAAAAAGGTCGTAGTCGTTCTTGCCCAGCACGACTCCTCGGCTGAGCCCCATGACTTCCTCCGCCGCTCGGTTCCAGCGTGTGAATCGCAACTGTTCAGCCTCTTTGACGAAGACCATGATGGGAAGGTTCTCGACGACCGAGTTCAGGAAATGTTCCGTCTGCTCGTCGTCGCAGGGGGTACCGCTGAGGCGTCGAAGGATCCGCCGCCAGATGTCTGCGATCACGGCCATGGGTGCCACCCCGTTCCGTCGCTCATGCCACGGACCGTTCCGATCGAGTGAGGTTGTCTTCCATGGCCGCAGTGGGACTGTCGACCGGGGATTGCTCGACGGAGCTGAGCGCCACGAGGGGGATGCCTTGCAGTCGGCTGCTCTCCATGAGTTGTGTGGCGAGCCGAACCGTGAACCAGAAAGTAGACCCCTGACCGGGACTGCTCTCCACTCCGACCTCTCCCTCCATGAGATGGGCCAGTTGCTTGATGATCGCGAGGCCGAGGCCTGTGCCGCCGAACCGCCTCGTCGTCGAGCCGTCAGCCTGAGAAAAGGCTTGAAACAGACGAGCCTGCGCCTCTTGAGAGATACCGATTCCTGTGTCTCGAATACGAAACTTGAGGTGGACCTCAGACGGCTTGCGGGAACATTGCTCAAGGGTGACCGCCACGTCACCTGTCTGTGTGAACTTGATGGCATTACTGATCAGGTTCAAGAGAATCTGACGAAGGAGGCTGGACGCTTCCGGGAATCCCAGTTCGCTCTTGGTTTGAACCGTACCCGGCTCTGCGCCCGGTGGGTCCTGCCGCGAGAAGTTGTAGCGTCGCAATACATTGCCGCGCAGGCGGATGCCGGTATGGTTGGCCTCCCCATAGGCGTTGAGCCGCGGGGGAGCCGTATGGCAGGCCGTACAATTCAAGGCGTATTTCCTTGCGAAGGCCGGGATGGCTTCGGCAGTTCGGATCGGCACGAGTTCGATGGCTGTCGGCGCCAGGAGAAAGGTCGCGGCTGCCCGAACGAGGCCCGATCGCATGGGGTGCCTGAACAACGCGACGTCCTTTTTTCGGCTTGCGATGCGTTCGTGTTGTACAGAGGAAGCCCATTCTCCGTGCCGGTGCCGCACGTCGACGGTCTGGTGTCGGTGGATTTTGGGCGAGACTTAAGAGGGTGCCGGTTCGAGACGGGGGACCGACTGAGGAACAGGCCTAGGACGAGAGACGCTTAGTCGGAGGATAGGTGGCTTCGACGATGCTGCGGAGGCCGCCACGGGCGGCGAATTCACCGGTCACCGTGGCCCATATCGGGCGACAGGCCTTAACGATGTCCTGCAGAATGCGATTGACGGCATTCTCATAAAAGATGCCGACGTTTCGGTAGGCGTGGATGTACATCTTGAGCGCTTTCAACTCAAGGCAGTGTTTGTCCGGTTGGTACTTGAGGGTAATGGTTCCGAAGTCGGGCAAATTGGTTTTGGGGCAGATGGCAGTGTACTCGGGGATTTCGATGGTGATCTCGTAGCCTTTGTATTGATTGGGAAATGTTTCGATCTCAGGCAAGGGAGCGGTGATACCGCTTTTCGCGTGCCGCTCGTTATACCCCAGACGTGTCGCCTTCATCGATCGGCGTTTTGGTGCTCTCCCCTTCACCCTTCACTCCCGGCGCGCGTGATCACACCTGCTTCATCCATTCCAGTTGGCCAAGTTCGTTGAGCTTGTTGTAGAGCGTCACCCAGGGGCAAGCCATATCCGGATAGACCTCGCAGAACCCACCTTTACGGACCCCTCCGCAGGGGCCGTGACTCATGAACTTCGGACATTCCGCCTTCAGTGAGCCGTCGGGGATCGGGGGACGTTTATGGACTCCCCCCACATGCTGGTCGCCTTGTTCCTCACCAGGCACTATAACGCGCAGCGGCATAAGTTCAGCTTACATCCAAGCGTGGTAAGCGACCATGTTTACCTGCTTCTTGGTTGAACTGCAACTGAATAGCGTACCTCTCCACCACATTAGTTTTGCTTGGAGAGCTGTGTTAACCCATTTAGGGCCAACGGCCTAGCGGTCCCCCGTGCTGCTAGGCCTTCTTTCGTTCGCGTTGGGCCTTCTGCAAAGTTGCAATACTTTCACAGCCTTTTATAGACTTGCTGTTACGCAGGAATGGTAAATCTTAGTCGCGTTCTGGGTAGGCCTTCCGATTGACAGGTTTTTTCGCCCTTTGTTACACTCGGCGGCGGAATGCGGCCAGATGAAACCAATCCTCACACTGAACCAGGAACAGCATTCAGAAGCCAAACGAAGAACCGGTGTCGAATTAATCTGCGTCCGACTGACCGTCCATTGTGTAAAAGGTCGGAAGCGAATAAAGGGAGGGAATCCTTATGAGCCTTGATTACGTCAAGTTTTCAAATGGCTTTGAAAAGTTCATGCCAAAAGAATATCGCGATATGGTGGAGCATGGCCCATTCGGCAAGAAGGTCTCGGTTTCGCAGATGGGGTCTTTCAAGGAAGTGCTCGAAGAGCACCCCATGTGCGCCGGCTGTGCCATGACCCTCTTCATCCGCCTGGCAATGATCGCATTCCCCAACCCTGAGGATACGATTACCGTGGGCACTGCCGGTTGCGGGCGATTGGCAATTTCACAGGCCGCAATTCCCTTTGTGTACGGCAATTATGGTGACCAGAACGGTGTGGCAAGCGGACTCTCCCGCGGCTTGCGACTGAGGTTCGGTGATAAGCCTAAGGATGTGGTGGTGATGGCCGGGGACGGTGGCACGGCGGATATCGGTTTCCAGCAGGTCTTGCACTCCTGGTTCCGCAAGGAACGCTTCACGACCATTATGCTGGACAATGAAGTTTACGGGAATACCGGAGGCCAGGAGAGTGGCATGACGAACCGAGGCGCGGTTCTGAAGATGGCCCCCCTGGGGAAGAAGTTCGAAAAGATGGACATGTTGCAGATGGCTAAGGTTGCCGGATGCGCCTACGTGGCCTCAGTCGTGCCAAACAACCCTCGCCGGGTTGAGAGCGTGATTAAGAAGGCTGTGTTGATCGCACGAGAGGTCGGCTCGACTTACATTCAGGCCTATACATCCTGCAACATCGAATATGCCATTCCGACTGACAAGGTCATGGAAGATGCCAAGAACGTCGAAAATGATCGCTATCAGTTTACGGAATACATCAGCGACGAAGCGAAGCAGTATCTGACTGAGCGGTACGGCTACAAAGAGTTTCTCCAAAAGCCGGCGGCGCAGGCTCAAAGCCTTCCCAAGGCATAAGGCGGATTTTCCCAAGGAGGATCGAGCATGGCGAAACGATTTAACATCCGCATGGCCGGCGTGGGAGGCCAGGGCGTGGTTACCGGCTCACACATTCTGAGCACGGCGGTGATCAATGCGGGCGGAGAAAGCACGATTGTGCCGTTCTACGGATCGGAAAAGCGGATGGCCCCGGTTGAGAGCTACGTGCGGGTCTCAGACGAACCGATTTATGAAATCGGAGAGATCACCTTTCCGCATATCATTATCATTTTCCATCCTCAGGTGATCACGCATGGGAAATCCTATACGATGCCGTTCTACTTCGGCTTGAAGGAAGATGGTATCGCGTTGATCAACAACGATGGCCCGATGAAACTGCACAAGGATCAGGCTCGTGAGTTGGAAGAGCGTCGTGCCAAGCTTTATTATTTCCCTGCGACCAAGATCTCGCTCGAGGTTGCCGGTATGGATCTCGCCACCAACATGGCGCTCATGGGTTGCATCGGAGCGATCACCGGTTTGACGAACATGGCCGGCTTGGAGCAAGCCGTGAAGGATCGGTTTCTCGGGAAGGGATTCGTGGTGTCCGGCGGTACTGCGGCGTTGGATAGCGTCGTCGAGCGGAAGTTCAAGAAGAAGCAGGAATTGATTGAGAAGAACGTCGCCGTCATGCGGGCGGGGTGGAACTACGCTGTCGATCATGGCTGGGCTTCTCCGGAAGTGAAACGTGCGGAAGAGCCGGTGGCAGCGGCCGCCGCAAAATAGGCGATACAGAAGGAGCGTCCATGTATCTCGTAGCCGATATCAATGTTGAAATTTGCGCCGCGAAGAGCTGCAAGCTGTGCACGCAGTATTGCCCCGAGGCCAACACCATTCTCTACAGCGATGAAATGGGAAAGGACAAAGGCTTTAAGTACGGCTCCGCTTATGTAGCCGTCGATCGATGCAAGGGATGTGCGCAATGCGTGTGGGTCTGTGACAATATGGCGAAGAACAATGCCATTAAGATGATCATGATCGACCAGCTTCCGAAAGCGGCACTGACAGACAACATCACCTATGGTGAAAAGAGCACGACGGCCGTGTTGGCCAGCCCAGTAGTTGGGTGAGAGGACGAAAGGGGAAACGGGGTGGGAACGACGCAAGATACGAGAGCGCGCATCATCGTGCCGGGACCGGCTGGATTCCATCCGCCGTCTGCTGCTCAATTGGGAGTGGCATTGCCGGATCCAGGGCAGGGTCTGTACTACGGTTTGTTGGAGACGAACGAGGATGTGGTCATCGAGGAAATGGCTCGAAAGATGTTGACGAGTCCCAATGCAACGATCTTCCCCGGGCCTCTTGTCCTGTGGGCATGGAACGACCACGCGGTGGAGAAGGCGAAGGCCGTCTTGGAAATCGCCGCTCAAATTCCTGAAGTCATGATCATTCCGATGCCGGACTATCGGCCGAAGTACCCGAAGATCGACCCCGAAGAGGTGATTAACCCCAACCACCCCAATCTCACCATCTGGGGTAATAAGATCGAAGCCTGCATTTTCATCGGAGTCCATTGCCACTATGCGAATCTGACTTTGAAGATGATTCGGGCAGGGACGAATTGCTGTACCATGGCAATCTGTGCGGAACAGGGGCACGAAGATGCGATGCTGACCATCCGTGATTCGGATACGTTGAAGTTGAGAAAGGTGGCTCAGATCTTTAAGAAAGTTCGTGAAGAAATGGGCATCAAGCTCCCGGAGGGCGGCGAGAACGTCCGGTTCACCGGTACGCAGTCGAAAGTTCACGGTGGCAAGACTCACACCAATCCCCTCACCTTCATGCCTTCTGCGGCCGGCGCCGGTAGCGCAAGCGCCTTCGGCCATACAGCCGAGCAAATGAAGCGGGAAGGATAGGACCGAGAGGCAGAGGGCGATATAGCCATAGAGGTGTAACCATGAGTGAAACGCAAAAGACCAATCCGCAGGGCGACCCTACCACGAGCGTGGCTCCGAAGGTCGAGGTGAAGAAGGATCCGCATGCGGAAGCCAAGAAGCAACAGGTCGTCACGCCGGAATACATGTTCCTGGAAGCCCCGCGGACGAAGGAATTTATTACGGGCAGCGAAGCAGCGAAAGAAGCGATTCGACGCTCCAACGTCGACCTTGCCATCGCCTATCCCATCACGCCTCAGAGCGAGACCATGCAGTTGGTCGGCGTTCTGTACGGTGAAGGGTATGTGAAGGAATACTACCGAGGAGAGGAAGAGGTCGGTGTGATGGCGGCGATTGCCGGTGGATCCCGCGCAGGTGTGCGTTGCTACACGGCAACGGCTGGGCCTGGGACGCTTCGCGGCCTCGAAGGGATTGCCTCATGGCCTGGTCATCGCCTGCCCGTCGTGGCGATGTTCACCTGCCGCGTCGTCAATGCGCCCTTGGCCATTCAACCGGACAATATCGAAGTCTCCTATCTGCTGAATTGCGGCATGATCGTCTTCCATGCTGAGAATCAACAGGACATGTTTGATTTCACTATGGCCGGGTTCACGATCAGTGAAAAGAACGACGTGACGTTACCGGTCGGCGTCTGCTGCGACGGGTTCTTTGTGACTCATGCCCGTGGGTATGTGCGGATGCAGGATCGTAGCATCAAATTGCCGCCTCGGGAACCCTGGCGGGGTGCCGTGCCGGTGCTCGATGCAGAGAATCCGCCCGCTCGCTTATCCCGCGATGCCCCGGTTCAGAAGTCCAACTTCATGGCCTACAACATCCATGCTGTGTGGCAGCAGGAAGTGTGGGCTGCAGTCGAACGTTCCAGGAAATACATCAACAAGTATTTGGGGGGGCTGCTGACGCCTGAAAACGTCGAAGATGCCGAGGTTATCATCGTGGCTTCGGGCAGCGCTGCCGCGCAATCTCGTGAGGCAGTTCGGTTGTGCGCAGAGAAGGGCCTCAAGGTCGGTCTTATCAAGATTCGCTCCCTGCGCCCATTTCCGACTCAAGAACTGCGACAACTATGTGGGAAGGCGAAGCTCATTGTCGTGCCCGAATTCAATTACGTCGGGTGGCTGGCGAAAGAAGTCGCTACGGCGATTTACGGCTATTCCAACGCGAAGATCATCGGCGGGCCTCGGGTCTATGGTGGGCAATCCATGCCGGTGGAATTGATCGTCGACGAAGTGGAGTCCGGCGTGACCGGGAAAAAGTCTACCAACGTCGCGATGTCTCAAGTCATGGGTGCGACCGGCGCAGACCATGAGGCGATGGGACATTTTATGCGCAGCATCTAAGTACTGCGTGGTCGCCTGAAAGTGAAAGAGCCTGCCTGTAAAAAGGCAGGCTCTTTTCATTTGAGAAGCGGTTGGGGTGTCCTGTCACCAACTGCAAAGGTGCGGGCTATGCGAGTAGCTAACCCTGCAGGTCCTCTTCGATCATATCCGGGCTTTCCGGCATGCCGTGGGCGATGAATTTGGCGTAGGACAGGAAAATGATGCTGCTATCACGCATCGCCTTGGCACCGTGGGTCATGCGCTCCAGTTTTACCGAATCCTTGGGCTGTGCCGTTTCGAGGGTGCGTACATGCTCGTCCAGCAGGATGGTATACCGTTCCATGGCCATCTCGATCTCTCGATAGGCCTGCAGGATGGCGTCATTCATGATTGTTTCCTTTCTTCAGGTAAGATACTCTAGCTTCTTTTGAGGGGTCAACAGGTTGCATGCCCCGGTCCTACGAAATCTCCCGACCAGTCCTTGATACCCTGTCGACGGTGAGCGGATTTGACCTTCGCACGCCGGACTCCAGCATTCCACGCTCCATCGCCGAAGCGGTCTCTCGACTTTCGCTCATGTTCACGCGAGAAGGATTGCGTGATGGGGCTCCCTACCTGGACGATCCCACGCTTCGTGCCGGGTATCTCACTTATTTTTTGCCGGTCAATCTCGCCAAGGTGCAACTGCTTCTGGATGAATCAGCTCCGGTGCTGGGCGTCGGGGGAAACGAGAGGCCCTTTCGAGTGCTCGATGTGGGCTGCGGGCCAGGGACTGGCTTGTTGGGTATACTGGACTGGGTGCGACGTCATGAAGCTGGAGGAACTCAAGCATTTGAAGCCACGGGAGTCGATTGTTCATCCAAGGCCCTCCGACTGTGTGGTCAGCTCCTGAGGAATTACCGCGCCGGCGAGGGAGTGACCGCTGCGCCGATTCTCCATCTCTACGAATGCAACATCGAAAAAGGGTTGCCACGCGATTTGCTGGAAGGAAACAGTCGGCGGCCATACGATCTGATCGTCGTCCAGAACTTGCTGTCAGAGATCTATTGCGATCGGCCAGATGCTCAAGAGCGGCGTGCCCAGCTCGTCGGCAATCTGCTGACTCTGCTTTCTCCGGAAGGTACGCTCATGATCATTGAGCCGGCCCTTCGGACAGTTTCTCGAAGCCTCCATGGCGTGAGGGATACCCTTCTGAGTCAGGGGCAAGCCACCCTTTACAGCCCTTGTCTGCATGCCCGCTCTTGCCCTGCTTTGGGCAAAGATGACGATTGGTGTCATGAGGAGCGACCATGGATCAGGCCGATTTGGATCCAACAGATGGACCGAGTCGTCGGCTTCATCAAGGACGCGCTGAAATTTTCCTACCTCATTCTTCGCAAAGATGGAAAGACCTTGGTGCCATGGAGTCCCGAACTCCACAGGGTGGTGAGCGAACTTCGGGTGATGAAAGGGGAGCGACGCGTGTGGTGGTGCGACGAGGGGGGACGGGTGGAAATCGGCCGCCTGGATCGGGAGCGCTCTTCCAGCAATGCTCCGTTCGACGAGTGGCATCGTGGAGCCATCGTGCGGGTGAGCGAGATCTCTCGCAAAAATCGCAAGGGGAAGCCTGGAACAGTGGGCCGAATTCCACTCTCCGGAACAGCGGAGATTGTTCGGCCGGCCTGAGGCCGGTTAATCCGACTCCGGCTCTGAACTTCCGTGTTGATGCGTGACACGATCTTCATCGAAAAGCTCCGCCATTTCGTTGGCGATCATGTCGCGGTCATTCGGGACGGAGATCAGGGGGATTTCCTTCCGAGGTTTGTTCCCCTGGTCGGCCGGGAGAGAGCCTGCGGGTGACGAGGAGTCTGGTTGTGGTCTATCAGCCATAAGTTCAGTATACACCAATTCGGACTGCGTTATTCAAAGGCCTCAAGCGAAGATCGCTCAGGAAACTCGGCGTTGCATGCGGAACAGGTGACGAAGTAGACCGCCTCCCGGACCGACAATGTTGCACGAAAGTCTAACCGGACACCCCGATGCCGGCAATGGGGGCATGATATTTCCTTGAGTCGATATTGCACATCCGGTTGTGTCCGAAGATAAAATTCCATGTCCGTATAGACGGGAAAGTTATACCGGCATTGCAGGCAGACTCCACGGCATTCACCGTCCGCCTGCAGGGTCCGTCGGTCGATTCCGAAGCGGTTTTTCTTGCAGACAGCGCAGGTGACGGCGGATAGGCGCTTTTCAACGTCCTCGATCGAAAGATGAGCCACAGGAATTTCCTAGAATGGTGAGGGCAGTATACGCATCGACGTGGTGATCTTCAACTGCCGGGCCGGCGGGAAGTCTTGACCAACAATCGGGACTGCCTATAGTTAGGTACCCATGCATCTCATTAACAGACGATTACTCGTCGGGAACGCCCAGGACGCGACCAATCCTCCACCGCAAGTCGGAGCAGTCCTCATGGTGGCGGAGGAGCAGAACATCACCGTGCCATCTCGGGTGCATTATGCCAAGGTCCCGATGAAAGAATTTGGGGAGCCGACGATCCAGGCCTTGGCCGAGGCGGTGGCGTGGATCGAGTCCCATGTTGGGGAGAATCGGGTCCTGGTTTGTTGCCGTGCCGGGATGGGTCGATCGGTCTCGGTCATCATTGCCTACCTCTGTTGCGTCGAAAGGATGGCCTATGCCGATTCCCTCAAGCTGGTTCTGACCCGTCGTCCTGGAGGCATGCCGTTGCCTCGTCTGGAGGAAGTGATCCAGGGCGTCCAGCTCGCTCGCCGGATCCGCTAGCGCCAACTGCTCCGCGTGGTCGGCGTAGCTGTTGCAATTCCCTGCACGATCGTGGCGTAATCTTCCCATTCGTTGCCGTTTCCCTATCCCCAAATTGGTCAGCCATGCCTGAATTGCCGGAAGCCGAGGTTGCCGCGCGTCTCTTGCGTGAACGTGTGCTTGGCGCCACCGTGCGGGACTGCTGGATCGGTCGTGGGGACATTGTCAGGGAAGGGCTCTCTACCCTGGAATGGTACCGGCAGGCTCGCATTACGGCTATTGAGCGTAAGGGCAAGAGCGTTATCCTGACCCTGACTCGTAATGGGCAGCCACGGTTTTTGGTGGCGGAACTTGGGATGACGGGGCTGTTATTGTTTCAATCGGTGCCGGTTCATTCGCCGCAACATGTTCATTTCGTTCTGTCCCTGGAGGGATGCGCGGAATCGGAGCTGCGATACTGGAACCCTAGGCGGTTTGGACGCCTATCGCTGCTCGATCGGGAGGGGCTCGATCAGTATCTCATGCGCCGTTTCGGTCCGGATCCCTTGGCAATCGGGTATGAAGCCTTCCGCCAAATTCTCGAGACCACGCGTAGGCGACTGAAACCCCTCTTGATGCACCAACAGGTGATTGCAGGAATCGGCAACATCTATGCGAACGAGATTCTCTTCCGCGCCAAACTTCATCCCGACCAGGCGGCGAATCGACTGCGAGATGATGCGATCATGCTGCTGTACCGGACCATGGGCGAGGTGTTGCGCGAAGCGATCGCGTTGGGAGGATCAAGTGTACGCGACTATTTTGCGCCTGATGGTCGTGAAGGCCAGTACAAGCGGAAACATTTAGTGTATGCCAAGGCAGGACAACCCTGTCCGAATGTCTGTGGATCCGTCATACAGCGAGCCGTCGGCGAACGCAGTTCGTTTTACTGTCCGATGTGCCAGCGGAGATGTCGCCGGTCTGCGGGAAAAGGCCGAACCTTGCGGGGAACAAGATAAGACGTGGGTGGTCTGCATTAACAGTTGTTTCAAGGAGTTAGGGTGATGAATCTTCGGTGCCCCTTGTGGTAGGACTTCTGATCTCGAAATGTAGGCCCTTTGGCGGATTGAGCTAAACCCTAGATTTCGGTACTCTGGCGGTCCTTTTCTCTGCCCGCTCACATATTCAAGGAGTCGTCCACCATGGCGAAAGTGCTTGAAGGTCCCGGCATGGGACTGATGAAGAAGTGGGGGATCAACGTCCCCAACTATGCAGTAGTCACGTCTGCTGAGGAATTGGCCAAGCTGGGCCAAGTCAATGACTGGCTGAAGAAGTCGAAGTTGGTCGCAAAGGCCCATGAAGCACTGGGCTCACGGTTTAAGCTCGGCCTAGTGAAGATCGATCTCGATCTGAAGGGCGCAGAGGCCGCAGTGAAGGAGATGATCGGCCGTCAGGTCGGGAGCATCACCGTGTCGCAGGTGATTGTGTCGGAAATGATCCCGCACAAGGAAGAATACTATTGTGCGGTGAAGTCGACCCGCGAAGGGGCTGAAGTGCTTGTTGCGAACTGTGGCGGCATCGAGGTCGAATCGAACTGGGATCGGGTGAAGCGCTTGACGCTCGATGTCGGCCAGGCCCCGACGCCTGACCAGCTGAACAAAGTGGCCGGGGAAGCGGGTTTCAGTGGGGCACTTGCCAAGAAGATGGCTGAGTTTGCCGGAAAGATGTTCACTTGCTTCGACAGCGAAGATGCCCAATATCTGGAAGTAAATCCCGTCGTGCTGCGCGAGAGCGACGGTGAACTAGTGGCATTGGATGCCGTGACGCTGTTGGACGGCGATGCCAAATTTCGTCACCCCGACTGGAGTTTCTCCTTCGCCGCAGAATTTGGCCGCGCCTATTCGAAGGACGAACTGGAAGTCATGGCAGTCGACAGCAAAATCAAGGGCTCGGTCAAATTCATCGAGATCCCCGGTGGAGATACTGCGATGCTGCCGGCGGGCGGCGGTGCCAGCGTCTATTATTCCGATGCGGTGGTGGCTCGGGGAGGGAAGCTTGCCAACTATGCCGAGTACTCGGGCGATCCGCCGGATTGGGCCGTCGAAGTCCTCACGGAGAAAGTCTGTTCGCTGCCGGGCATCAAGAACATCATCGTCGGTGGCGCCATCGCCAACTTCACCGACGTGAAGAAGACGTTCGGGGGCATCATCAATGGATTCCGGAAGGCGAAGGCCGACGGGAAGCTGAAGGGCGTCAAAATTTGGGTGCGTCGAGGTGGGCCGCGGGAGAAAGAAGGTCTGGATGCCATGCGCGCGCTGAAAGACGAAGGGTTCGACATCCATGTGTTCGATCGGAACACGCCCTTGACGGATATTGTGGATAAGGCGGTCCAATCGAAGGGGGAGCCCGCCGCGATCAACCATACGAACTGCGACAATGCAAAATAAGGGGAGAGCCCGATGAGTATTCTGGCAAACAAGGACACCCGCGTCGTGATTCAAGGCGGGCAGGCCGGTGTCAATGCCGCACGGCGCATGGCCGAATTCTGTTATCTGATCAAGCGACCACTGAATGTCGAAGCCTTTGTCTATCCGCCGGACGCGGGCAAGACGAACGAAATCCCCTATGGCAGCGGCCTCATTGCCATTCCCGTTTACAAGACTATTGCCGAAGCGACGAAGCATCACCCCTCGATCAATACCAGCCTGGTCTACATCGGAGCCGATCGTGCGATGAAGGGCGGGATGGAAGCTCTGGACGATCCGCACATTAAGGTCGTCTCCATGATCACCGAAGGCGTGCCGGAGAAAGACGCCAAGCTGCTCGGGGCCCATGCACGCAAGCTCGGAAAGGTCTTCAACGGGCCATCCTCCATCGGCATTATTTCGGCCGGCGCCTGCCGTTTGGGCGTCATCGGCGGTGCGTTCGACAACTTGGTACTCTCGAAACTCTATCGAGAGGGGTCCTTCGGCGTCATTACCAAGTCCGGCGGTCTCTCAAATGAAATCATTTGGATCTGTTCGCAGTTCGCCGACGGTATTACCACGGCCATCGGTATCGGCGGTGATGCATACCCCGGGACCGACTATGTCAGCTATCTCGAAATGTTTGAAAACGACCTGCAGACGAAGGCGGTTGTGATCGTCGGTGAAATGGGCGGCGATCTGGAGGAGCGCGCGGCAGAGTGGTACGGCGCCAAGAAGCGACGGGTCAAGTTGATCGGCGTCGTGTCCGGCTTCTGTCAAGAAAGCCTGCCCAAGGGGATGAAGTTCGGCCATGCGGGCGCGAAGGAAGGCATGAAGGGTGAAGGCTCGGCGCGTTCGAAGTCGGATGCGCTGAAAAAAGCCGGTGCCATTGTGCCGGCCACCTTCGGCGCGCTGGGTCCGGCGATCAAGGAGACCTACGAAGAGTTGCTCAAGTCCGGTCAGGTGAAGGCGCCGGTGGAGCCGGCTTCCTTGCCCAAGTTGCCGAAGACGGTAGAAGAGGCGATGAAGGCAGACGAGGTGATGGTTGCGCCGTTGATCCGCACCACGATCAGCGATGACAGGGGTGATGAACCCTGTTACGACGGGTATCCTGCCTCAGAATTGATCAATAAAGGTTATGAAATCCCCCACGTGATCGGCTTGTTGTGGGACAAGCGTCTGATTTCCAAACAGGAGGCTGAGATCATCAAGCGCATCATGATGCTATCGGCCGACCATGGCCCTTGCGTCAGCGGCGCCTATGCCACGATTCTTGCGGCCTGTGCGGGAATCGGGCTTTCTCAGGCTGTGGCCGCCGGGTTGATCATGATCGGCCCGCGCTTCGGGGGAGCGGTGACGGATGCCGGGCGGTTCTTCAAGTATGCCGTCGATAATAAGATGTCGGTGGATGAATTCCTGGCCTACATGAAGAAAAATCACGGCCCGGTGCCGGGTATCGGCCATCGCGTGAAGAGCCTGCGTAATCCGGACAAGCGTGTGAAAGAGCTGGTCGGGTACGTGAAGAGCCTGAACATCAAGACCCCGTGCCTCGACTTCGCGTTGGAGGTCGAGAAGGTCACGGCAGCCAAGAAGGATAACCTGATTCTGAACGTCGATGGGACGATGGCTGCGGTGCTCGTGGATATCGGATTCCCGGTGGACAGCCTGAACGGGTTCTTTATCCTCTCGCGCACTATCGGGTTGATCGGACATTGGGTCGACCAGAAACGCCAGGAGAGCCGTTTGATTCGGCTGTTCGATTATTTGGTCAATTATGCGGCGCCCAAGCGTCGCGAAGTGCCGCCGCTGAAGTAACGAGGACTCTGACGCGTCGCCTGCCGGTTGTGATGACGTATTCTTCCTACGGGTTGCGAGCGGCGGCGAGGCATTTATTCCAAGACGGAGATAAACCATGTCGATGGATCTTGCAAAGAACCTCTATGCCAAAATGCCCGACGTGTTCGCCAAGGCGAGAAAGAAGTTCGGTCGGGGTCTGACGCTCGCCGAGAAGATTCTTGTTTCGCACGCGGACAACTTTGACAGTCAAAACTGGGAGCGAGGCAAGGCCATGTTGGCTCTCCGCCCGGATCGCGTGGCCATGCAGGATGCCACCGCCCAGATGGCCGTGCTGCAATTCATGCAAGCCAACAAGAAAAAGGCGGCGGTGCCGAGCACGATCCACTGTGATCACTTGATCCGTGCCGAAATGGGATCCCAAAAGGACCTGCTCCGTGCGCTCGACGAGAACAAAGAAGTCTATAATTTTCTGGCCTCCGCCGCGAAAAAGTACGGCATCGGCTTCTGGAAACCGGGCGCCGGCATTATCCACCAAGTCGTGCTGGAGAATTACGCATTCCCCGGGTGTCTGATCATCGGAACCGACTCGCACACCCCGAATGGTGGTGGTTTGGGCGGACTAGCGATCGGCGTTGGCGGTGCAGATGCCGGGGAAGTCATGGCTGGCCTCCCGTGGGAAGTGCTCCATCCTAAGTTGATCGGCGTACGGTTGACCGGAAAGTTGAGCGGCTGGGCCTCACCCAAGGACGTGATCCTTTATTTGTGCGGTCTGCTCACGGTAAAGGGTGGGACCAACAAGATCGTGGAATATTTCGGCCCGGGTGCGGACACGATCAGCGCGACCGGCAAGGGCACGATTTGTAACATGGGCGCAGAATTGGGCGCCACGACTTCCGTCTTCCCGTTCGACGAGAAGATGGTGGCATACATGAAGATTACCGATCGGGCCGATTTGGCAAGCTTTGCCCAGGCGCATAAAGATCTGCTGGTGGCTGACCCAGAGGTTGCACAATCGCCGGAAAAATACTACGACCAGATCGTCGAGATCGATCTCTCCAAGCTGGAACCGCACGTGGTTGGTCCCCATACCCCTGATTTGGCGCGACCGATTTCAAAATTGAAGGCGGAAGTGCAAGAGAAGGGTTATCCGGTCGAGCTGAAGGCGGCGTTGATCGGCAGCTGTACGAACTCGTCGTACGAAGACATCAGCCGTTCCGCCCATGTAGCCCAGCAGGCGTTGAAGGCGGGCTTGAAGGCAAAGGCTTCCTTCCTGATTTCTCCGGGCTCCGAGCGGATCTATCACACCATGAAGCGAGACGGCTTCCTGGATACCTTTGAGCAGCTGGGCGGAACGGTCCTCTCCAATTCCTGCGGTCCTTGCATCGGACAGTGGAAGCGCGCGGACGGAGTCAAGGGCCGGGCAGACTCCATCGTCAGCTCCTTCAATCGCAATTTCCCCGGCCGCAACGACGGTATCAGTGAGACCCTCTCGTTCCTTGCCAGTCCGGAAGTCGTCACGGCCTATGCCATTACGGGCGACCTGGGCTTTGATCCGGTCAATCAGACGGTGAAGGGCGCGGACGGGAAGGAATTCAAGCTGCAGCCGCCGGTCGGCGAGGAATTGCCGGCGAAGGGTTTCGCAAAAGGAGAAGAGGGTTATGTGGCACCGGCAGAGGACGGGTCGAATCTCACGGTCGATATCCCACCGACCAGCGAGCGGCTCCAGCTCCTGCAGCCGTTCCCGAAGTGGGACGGCAAGGATTTCGAAAAATTGCCGCTCTTGATCAAGACTAAAGGCAAGACCACGACGGACCACATTTCTCCCGCTGGACCCTGGCTCAAGTATCGGGGGCATCTGGATAAGATCAGCGACAATATGTTCCTTGGCGCCAACAACGCCTTTTCGTCGGAGCCCGGCAAGGGAACGAACGTGTTGACTGGCGAAGCCAACCAGACCATCGCGCAAATCGCCCGCGCCTACAAAGCGAAGGGAATCGGGTCTATCGTGGTCGGTGACGAAAACTATGGCGAAGGCAGCAGTCGGGAACATGCCGCCATGTCGCCGAGGTTCTTGAACGTTCGGGCCGTCATCACCAAGAGCTTCGCGCGCATCCATGAAACCAATTTGAAGAAGCAGGGCATCCTCCCGCTCACGTTCGCCGATCCCAAGGACTACGACAAGATCGAGCAAAACGATCGGATCAGCGTGGTTGATTTGGCGAATCTTGCGCCGGGAAAGCCCGTGACAGTGGTGATCCATAAGGCGGGCGGCGATGTGAAGATTCAGACGAACCATAGCATGACCGCGCAGCAGATCACCTGGTTCAAGGCCGGTTCGGCGTTGAATGCGCTGAACTAATCCATAAAGGAGAGAGGGAGACGACCATGGCGAAGGCAGACAAAATCATCTATACGAAGACCGACGAAGCGCCGATGTTGGCGACCTATTCGTTCCTCCCCATCATCAACGCCTTCACGAAGGCGGCGGGTGTCACGGTGGAATTGCGGGATATTTCATTGGCCGGACGCGTCATTGCGGTCTTTCCGGAATATTTGACACCGGAACAGAAGCAACATGATGCCTTGGCTGAGCTGGGTGAAATGGCCAAGACGCCGGAAGCCAACATCATCAAGCTGCCGAACATCAGCGCCTCGATTCCGCAGCTGGTGGCCACGATCAAGGAACTGCAGGCCCAGGGCTACAAGCTGCCAGACTATCCGGAGAATCCGAAGGACGAAAAAGAAAAGGACATCAAGGCCCGCTACGACAAAGTCAAAGGCAGTGCGGTGAATCCGGTTCTTCGCGAAGGGAACTCGGATCGTCGTGCGCCGCTCTCCGTCAAGGCCTATGCCCGGAAGCACCCGCATAAGATGTCGCCCTGGAGTGCCGACTCCAAGACCCACGTGTCACACATGAAGAGCGGAGATTTCCGTTCGAATGAGAAGTCCGTCACGATTCCAGCTGTCACGACCGCGAAGATCGAATTCGTCGGTGCGGACGGCAAGACCACCGTGCTGAAGGAGAAAATCGCCCTGCAGGCTGGTGAAGTGCTTGACGCGACGTTCATGAGCGTCAAAGCGTTGCGGAAGTTCCTAGAAGAGCAAATCGAAGATGCGAAGGCCAAGGGTATGTTGTGGTCGCTCCACATGAAGGCCACCATGATGAAGGTCTCGGACCCGAAGATCTTCGGCCATGCCGTGACGGTGTTTTATAAGGACGTGTTTGAAAAGTATGCCGAGACGTTCAAGAAGCTGGGCGTCGATCCGGACAATGGGCTCGGCGACGTGTATGCGAAGATCAAGTCCCTGCCGGACGATCAGCGCAAGGCGATCGAAGCCGACATCCAGGCGGTGTATCGGAAGCGCCCGCCGATGGCGATGGTGAACAGCGACAAGGGCATCACCAACCTCCATGTGCCGAGCGACATCATCATCGACGCCTCCATGCCTCCTGTCATCCGCGACGGCGGAAAGATGTGGGGCCCGGACGGCAAGCTGGCCGATGTGAAATGCGTGATCCCCGACGCCAGCTACGCGCCGGTCTACCACGAAGTCGTCGAGTTCTGTAAGCAGAAGGGCCAGTTCGATCCCCGCACGATGGGCACCATCCCGAACGTCGGATTGATGGCGCAGGCGGCGGAAGAGTACGGCTCCCACGACAAGACCTTCAAGGCGCCGGGCAACGGCACCATCCGCATCGTCGATGCGAACGGCACGGTCTTGCACCAACATCAGGTGGAAGAGGGCGACATCTGGCGCGCCTGCCAGGTGAAGGACGCCCCGATTCAGGACTGGGTCAAGCTGGCCGTCACGCGCGCCCGTGCGACCGGCGCTCCGGCGGTGTTCTGGTTGAACAAGGACCGGGCCCATGATGCCGAGCTGATCAAGAAGGTCAACGCCTACCTGCCGAAGTACGATACGACCGGCCTCGAAATCAAGATCATGTCGCCGGCCGATGCCTGCCGCTACTCCATCGAACGGATGAAGGAAGGCAAGGACACGATCTCCGTCACCGGCAACGTGCTCCGCGACTATCTCACGGACCTGTTCCCGATCCTCGAAATCGGCACCAGCGCCAAGATGCTCTCGATCGTCCCGCTGCTGAACGGCGGCGGATTGTTCGAGACCGGCGCGGGAGGATCGGCGCCCAAGCACGTGCAGCAGTTCGAGCAGGAAGGCTACCTGCGGTGGGATTCGCTCGGTGAATTTCTCGCGTTGGCCGCGTCGCTCGAACATTTGGCGAAGGTGGGGAACAATCCGGTGGCCAAGATCTTGGCGGACACGCTGGATCAGGCCAACGCGAAGTTCCTGGAGAGCAACAAGTCCCCCGCGCGCAAGGTCGGCGAGATCGACAACCGCGGCAGCCACTTCTACCTCGCGCTCTACTGGGCGCAGGCGTTGGCCGCGCAGACCGCGGATAAGAAGATCGCCGAGCGGTTTACAAAGATCGCGAAGGACTTGAGTGACAACGAGAAGAAGATCGACCAGGAGTTGTTGGCCGCGCAGGGCAAGCCGCAGGACGTCGGCGGGTACTATCACCCGGACGATGCCAAGGCCGCCAAAGCAATGCGTCCGAGCGCGACCTTGAACAGCATCATCGACGCCATCGCCTAAGGGTGTCGTCACTGACTGAGCGGGGTGGTCCAAGTGGTGGACTGCCCCGCACCGTCGTCAACTCGGCGGCAGCCGGCGGGCCGGATGGATTGCTCTTTCGAGAGCGAGGGTAAGAGCGCTATGGCACAAGAAGATACCAATGTGATTGATCAACCCGAGGTGATGACGCCACGTATGGTGTCGATCGAAATCTCGGGGAAGAAATACGAAGTGCCGGAAGGCATTACCGTGATCAAGGCCTTGTGGTACACGGGGCAAGATGTCGTGCGGGGCGCCGGTTGCCTGGGCGGCTTCTGCGGCGCCTGTGCCACCTATTACCGCACGAAGGATGATCCGAAGGTGCGGACCTGCCTCGCCTGTCAAATGGCCGTGCAGGACGGGATGTCCTTCACCATGATGCCCCCTTTCCCCGCGCGTAAGGCGACCTACGAGATTCAATCTCTCAAAGACCCCAAGCAAGACCTGTTTAATCTCTATCCCGAAGCGCCGCTCTGCCGGAACTGCAATGCGTGCACGGAAGCCTGCCCTCAGAAGATCGATGTGCGTGAAGGTGTCTGGAAAGCGGTCTTCGGTGATTTCAAGAGTGTCTCCGAAATGTTCATGGACTGTGTGATGTGCGGTATGTGCACACCCGTCTGCATCGCCGACATCGCGCCCAATCTCGTTGCGCTCTATGTGAGCCGTGCGCAAGGGGCTCATTTCACAGACAAGCCTCAAGGACTGGATACCCGTATCAAGGAGATTCAAGAGGGCCGCTTCAACGATGAGTGGAAGAAGGTGCTTTCCATGAACGAAAAGGAACTGGCCGATCACTGTGCGACCGTGAAATGAATCACGGTGCCACGACGCCTGCTTCACCATCTTCAACGCGTATTTCGCTCAAGGCCGTGAGCTGAAAGCAAGACCATGGACATTCACGCATTACAGCAGATCGTTCACCGCACTCGGGATGCGAGACGGAAGCAGACGATTCAGAAGTTTGCGCCGGCCGAACGGGATGCCCTGATCGAAAAGTACCATCCGGATTTTCGCAAAAGCGCCTACCGACCCCTGCGGTTTGGGCCGAACGCGGGAGAGCAGACGGCCATTGAGCTGGCGACCCTTTTGGAGGGCGACAGCCCTCTCTCTGAGGACACGGATCTCACGCCGCACTATCAGACGGATGTCTTGGTCATCGGCGGCGGCGGTGCCGGTTGTGCCGCCGCTCTGCACGCCCATGCGGCCGGTGCCAAGGTCATCTTGGCCACCAAACTTCGGTTGGGGGATTCCAACAGCGTTATGGCTCAGGGTGGGATGCAAATCTCCGTGGCCCCGGAGGATTCTCCAGTCACCCATTTCCTCGACACGTTGAAGGGCGGCCATATGCAGAATGACCATGACCTGCTCAAGGTGATGGTCGAGGAAGGGCCGTCGATCGCGAAGTGGCTGATTGAGCTAGGCGTGTTGTTTGACCGCCAGTCGGACGGGAACCTGCATGTGAAAAAGGGCGGCGGCAGTTCCAAACCTCGACTCGTCACCTGCTCCGACTACACGGGGCTTGAGATCATGCGGGTGTTGAAAGACGAGGTGATCAATCAGAAAATCCAGCTGCTGGAATTCTGCGCCGCGGTGGAGTTGTTGAGCAATGACCACGGGGCCTGCAGCGGCGCCATTTTCAAAGACCTCGACAATCACCGTTATGTCGTGGTAGCCGCGAAGTCCGTCATTTTGGCTACCGGCGGCATCGGCCGCCTGCACATTCAAGGGTTCCCCACCAGCAACCACTATGGCGCGACCGGCGACGGTCTCTGTCTCTCCTATCGAATGGGCGCGAAGTTGGCCCACATCGATACCTTCCAGTACCACCCCTCCGGGGCGGTCTATCCGGAACAGCTGATCGGCGCGCTGGTGACGGAGGGGATTCGGTCGGAGGGCGGCCACTTGGTCAACGCCAGGGGGGAGCGCTTCGTGAATGAACTCGATACCCGTGACGTGGTGTCGTCGTCCATCATTCGTGAGTGCGAGGAAGGGCGGGGGATCCGTACGATGTCCGGACGGGTGGGAGTCTGGTTGGACACCCCGTTGTTGGATGCCGAACACGGCCCCGGTACGGTGGAGAAGCACTTCCCCGCCATGATGCTGCAGTTCGAACGGTTCGGCATCGATATCAGCAAGGATCCGGTGCTGATCTATCCGACGCTGCACTACCAGAACGGTGGGGTGAAGATCGATATCAATTCCGAGACCAATGTGAAAAACCTCTTCGTGGCCGGAGAAGCCTCCGGAGGATTGCATGGGCGGAACCGTCTCATGGGGAATTCCCTCTTGGATCTGATGGTCTTCGGCAAACGCTCCGGCCTCACGGCCGCGTCCCGTGCGCAGTCCATGACCCAGGGTCAACTCACGCTTCAGCACCTGTCACGGTTTCGCGCCGAGGCGAAACAGCATGGCAATCCGAGTGGGGTCATCTCGCCGATGGTGCTGCCGGCGTATACGAGGAAAGTGGGCTAGGATTACGACGAAGGCATGTCTTGTACTCGCGCAACGCGGCACACAAGGTTAATCGAACTTGTAAATCATGGGCGGTGCTCGTTGGACGCGCGCAGTGAGAACCGTCCCCGCCGCAGTCCTTTTGAATGAGGTAAAGCATGAACGTTCATGAGTTTCAGGCCAAGTCATTGTTCGCGCAATTCGGCGTGCCGGTGCCGCGCGGAAAGGAAATCACCTCTCCCGAAGCGGCGACCGAATGGGCGACCCAATTGAACACTCCCGTATTCGTCGTCAAGGCGCAAATTCATGCCGGAGGGCGTGGCAAGGCAGGCGGCGTCAAGATCACCAAGGACAAGGCTGCAGTGGCCGGCTTGGCCAAAGAATTGATCGGCAAAACCTTGGTTACCCACCAGACCGGACCAAAAGGCCGAACCGTCCATCGTTTGCTGCTGGAAGAAGGTGCCAATATTGCCAAGGAGTTGTACTTGAGCCTCCTGGTGGATCGTGACACAGGATGGCCTACCTTCATCGCTAGCACCGAGGGTGGGATGGAAATCGAAGAGGTGGCGGCCAAGACGCCGGAAAAGATCATCAAGGAGGCAATTGACCCTGCCGTGGGCTTTCAAGGGCACAACGGCCGGAACGTGGCTTTTGCCTTGGGCCTTCAGCAAATGGAACCAGCCGTCATCAATCCCTTTGTACAGATGCTCGGCAACCTCTACCGACTCTTCATGGAAAAGAATGCCGCGCTCGTCGAGATCAATCCGTTGATCATTACCAACGAGAAGACCTTGGTGGCCTTGGACGGGAAGGTTTCTTTCGACGACAACGGAATCTTCAAGCATGAGGACGTGCAAAAGATGCGCGATCTCAACGAAGAAGATCCCTTGGAAATCGAGGCTACGGCCAACAATCTCAACTATGTGAAACTTGACGGCAACATCGGTTGCATGGTCAATGGTGCGGGTTTGGCGATGGCGACCATGGACGTCATCAAGCTGGCCGGAAGCGAACCGGCAAACTTTCTGGATGTCGGCGGTGGGGCGACCAAGGAGACCGTGGCGGCAGGTTTTCGCATTCTCTTGAAAGATCCGAACGTCAAAGGAATCTTTATCAACATCTTCGGCGGCATCGTCCGTTGCGAACGCATTGCGCACGGCGTGATCGAAGCGGCCCAAGAAGTGCACATTGCTGTCCCTCTGGTCGTGCGGTTGCAGGGTACCAATGCCGAAGAAGGCCGGTCGCTCCTCCAACAATCTGGGTTAAAGCTGGATGTGGCCGACGATCTGTGGGATGCCGCGCAGAAAATTGTGAAGATGACCGGCAAGGCAGCGTAGAGAAACGGCGTCAGGCTGCCGATCGCTTTCTGCCTCTCGGAGCGACCCTTCCGGGCTCGGCCGAGTGGAAGCCTTCGGAAATTCCCTCGTGGACTCGGTCAGTTTCCGCTTTCCTCTCGGCCGAGCCTCGGTGGGGCCCTGCTCCTTCGGCAAGGTAGCTCTCGGCAGCCTGACGCCGCAAATGGGGAAATGAATGGAACTTTGAGAAGTTCTATCAATGCTCACCCCCCGAGGACCGATATTACAGAAATGTTCTCGGGGAAATTAAGAAGTTATCTGAGGAAAGAGGACTCGAATTCGTTTCCCAAGCTAAGGATGGATGGGATTTAAACAGCTTCGTACAGCCGAGAAAAAGAATCTTCTTTGGAATCGCTGACAAAGGAAACAAGCGAGCGATCCTTGGGATGGTCTTCGTTCCTGATCCGAAGAGGGAATACTCTGACCAAGCTTGGAATCGATTCGAACCGCCTCTCAGAGAGAGGCTTTCGAGGCTTGAGAAGATGGGCCATGATGGCAGCGCTATCACGTGTGTCCTTGTGCAGGTCTGGGAATCAGCTAAACGAACAATCGTGATTCCCCTAAAAGAACTTGATCGTGTTAAAAGGTTCAGGGATACAGGAGATTTTCGTGTGAAAAAGGACAGTGGAGAATTCGTATTGGAAACTCAGAGGTGGGAAGACATCATCAGGTTGAAGAATCGTTTGGAAGAACTCTTCACTTTTATTTAGAGACTCCAAAAGGAAAATCATGAGCATTCTCGTCAATAAGAACACGCGGGTGGTGGTGCAGGGGATCACGGGCAAGGAAGGCTCGTTCCATGCGACGCAGTGCAAGGCCTACGGCACGAAGATGGTCGCAGGGGTGACGCCGGGGAAGGCCGGGCAGGAGGTCGAAGGCATTCCCGTGTTCAATACCGTGGTCGAAGCCGTGAAGAAAACGGAGTGCGACACCTCGCTGATCTTTGTGCCGCCGCCGTTTGCCGGTGATGCGATTCTGGAGGCTGCCGACGCGGGTATCAAGCTCATTATCTGTATCACGGAAGGTATTCCTGTCAACGATATGGTCAAGGTGAAACGTGCGCTCCGTGGCCGGGATGTGAGGCTGATCGGTCCGAATTGTCCAGGAGTGATCACGGTGGACGAGGCCAAAATCGGCATTATGCCTGGGTTCATTCACAAGCGCGGGGTCGTGGGAGTCGTCTCACGCAGCGGCACCTTGACGTACGAGGCCGTCCATCAATTGTCCACCCTCGGTTTGGGGGAGACCACGTGCGTGGGAATCGGCGGCGATCCTGTCAACGGAACCGGTTTTGTGGATGTCTTGCCGTTGTTTGAAAAGGATCCGGAAACTCAGGCCGTTGTGATGATCGGTGAAATCGGTGGTGATGCCGAAGAAAAGGCTGCGGAATATATCAAGCAGCATGTCAAGAAGCCGGTGATCAGCTTCATCGCCGGGATCACGGCACCCCCCGGTCGTCGCATGGGCCATGCGGGGGCGATCATTTCCGGCGGCAAAGGGACCGCCAACGAGAAGATGAAGGTCCTGGAGGCTGCGGGTGTGCGTGTGGTGAAGAACCCCGCCGAGATCGGCCATGCGGTGAAGACGGCACTCGGACGCTGACATTCACTTACGCTTCAAAGGAAAGAGGGTGTCGGAGTTCATCCGACGCCCTCTTTGCGTTTTGATCGAGTGCCACATTGCACCTTAGGCGACCCAATCTTTCCTTTCCCCCTGGCTAGAGACGTGTTACTGTGCGACGCGATGAGAGCCGAATGGCCCTAGGCGCTTCAGCTGGCTCACAGTATGGTGACGCGAAATCAAACCCCGGTCACCGCCGGCAGGAAAGGATGCCCCCATGCTTGTCTTTCTCATTCATGTGCGCGACCCGCAGTTCTACGCCCTGCCAGCCAAAACGCGGGCGAAGAATGGGCGCATTCGGGTCATGGGCTTCCCGCCTATCGGCATCATGTCCCTGTCTTCCGTGTTGAAGCAGGCAGGACATGAGTGTGTGATGTTCGACCAGGCCAATCCCGACACACCGAACGAGTTCATCATTCAGGAGATCACGCGTCGGAAACCGGCATTGGTCGGCTTGAGCTTTCTCAGCACCACTAGTTATCCCTACGCCAAGATCCTGGCTCGTCACATTCGAGCGACTGATAGTCAGGTGAAGTTGGCGTTCGGCGGAGTCTTTGCAACGCTCAATGCAGGATTGGTGAAGCTGCAATGTCCGGAAGTGAATTTTGTCTGCCGTGGGGACGGCGAGCAACTGCTCTTAGACCTGCTTGACCATCTGGACGATCCGGACGCGGTCGGAGGACTGACCTGGGCCAAGGACGGACGGGTCATCAACAATCCCAACCGTTCGATTGAGCGCCACCTCGATCAGTGGCCATTCCCCGATCGGGAGAGTTTGGAACTGGACTTTGTGGAATCCATGCCGTTGGATGTACCGGCCGTGCTGTCCATGGAACGATTCACGACCATGCAGACATCGCGCGGATGTCCTTGGCCCTGCGTGTTTTGTGATATCCCGATTTTCAATGAAGGCAAATGGCGTGCGCGCAGCCCGCAGCACGTCGTCGACGAACTGAAGCATCTGGAAGCGAACGGCTATGGATCCGTGTATTTTGTCGACGACCATTTCCTGTTGCAGCCCAAACGAATTGAAGCCATTTGCAAGGGAATCACGGCCGCTAAATTGTCGATCCAATGGGGGATTGAGGGACGGGTTGATTCTGTTGCACAACACCTCTTCCCTGCCATGGCGCAGGCACACTGTCGAACCGTCATGTTCGGCATCGAAAGCGGAAGCCAGAAGATCCTGGATCGGCTCCAAAAGGAACAAACGCTTGAGGAGGTCGAAACGGCAGTCCGTAATGCCAAGCGGGCGGGAATCGAGATCGTCCACGGTTTCTTTACGGTAGGGAATCCGGACGAAACGGTCGAGGACATGCAGAAGACATTCGACTTCGCGTCGAAGCTCCCATTGGACACCTTTGGGTTTAATCGGCTCTGCGTGTACCGAGGTACGCCCCTCTGGCAGGAATACTTGAAGCGCGGTCTCGTGAGTGATGCCAAGGACTGGTACAAGTACTTCAAGTGTTCGGAGATAGATCCCACCTGTTTGCCCGGGGAAGTGATCAACAAGGTTCGGCAAGAGGGACTAAAACAACTCTTCCTCTACAAACTTACTCGCTATCCGGTGCAGACTTTCAAATTGTTACGGCGGTTCCTCCGGTATATGCCGTTCCGCGATGTCGCTTACCTTATCCTCAAACCGTTCTTGGGACAAAAGAAGGGGGCGACGAAAGCGGAGGTGTTGTCCAGGGCTGTTGAGCATGCCGAAATGAAAGACGCGGCTGCGCAGTTAACTCAGCTGAGCGACGAATTGCTGCACAGTGTCGTCGAAGAATCAAAAGCGGAGCGGCGGCGAATCCAGCAGGAGGCGGAAGGGGCGCGCGAGCTGCCGATGGTGGATGTGCGTTGATGAGCCGGATGTTCCCGCAGAACGCGCTGCAGGTCGTTGCTCTGATGGAAGTGTCGCTGCGATGAGGAGAAGAAGGGGGAACGGGAAATAGGATGGGGCTGACGGTGGCTGAAGGGTTGCCGGCAGGGCTGCCCACATGGCAACCCCGCCGGAGCATAGAAATCCTTATGTGCCCATCTCCCACGATGCGAGATATTTGACCTGCTCCTTGGTCAGCTTGTCGATGAAGACGCCCATGCCGGCTAATTTCAGCCTGGCGATTTCTTTGTCGATGTCGGGTGGAACCGGATATACCTTCTTCTCCAGCCTCTTGTGGTTCTTCACGATGAATTCCGCTCCCAACGCTTGATTGGCGAAACTCATGTCCATCACGCTGGAGGGGTGTCCTTCGGCGGTCGCGAGGTTCACGAGACGGCCTTCACCGAGCAGGCTGACACGGCGACCGTTGGTCAGAGTGTACTGATCGACTCCTGTGCGGACGGCCAGCTTTTTCTTGCTGAGTTTTTCCAGCGCCGGGATGTCCAACTCAACATTGAAGTGGCCGGAGTTGCAGACGATGGCGCCGTCTTTCATTGCGGCGAAGTGTTCCCCGCGAATGACTTTCAGATTGCCGGTCACAGTCACAAAGAAGTCTCCGACCGGCGCCGCCTGTTCCATCGGCATGACCCTGAATCCGTCCATGACAGCCTCAAGGCCTTTCAAGGGGTCGATTTCCGTGACGATGACATCCGCTCCCATCCCGCGGGCTCGCATTGCAATGCCGCGTCCGCACCAGCCGTAACCGGCAACCACAACCGTTGATCCGCAAACCAGGCGGTTGGTCGCGCGAACGATACCGTCCATGGTGCTCTGGCCGGTGCCGTAGCGGTTATCGAACATATGTTTGGTATCGGCGTCGTTGACCGAGATGACCGGGAATTTCAGGACCTTTTTCTCGGCCATGCTCCGGAGCCGGATGACGCCGGTCGTCGTTTCCTCCGTTCCGCCGATGACAGTGCGAAGCAGATCTTTGCGCTTGGAGTGGAGGTGTGAGACCACGTCGGCGCCGTCGTCCATGGAGATGTGCGGTTTATGTCCGATGGCTGACTCGATATGACGATAGTAGGTCTTGTTATCTTCGCCCTTGATCGCAAAGGTCGGAATGTTTTCGTGGCGCACCAGCGCGGCGGCCACGTCGTCCTGAGTGCTGAGAGGGTTCGAGGCGCACAGTCGGACGTCGGCCCCACCGGCCTTGAGCGTTTTCATGAGATTGGCGGTCTCGGTCGTTACGTGTAGGCATGCGGTCACCCGGATACCCTTCAGCGGTTGCTCGCGCTCAAACCGTTTGCGAATGAGTCGAAGCACGGGCATGGTGGCTTCCGCCCATTCGATTTTCAATTTCCCCTGATCTGCTAAGCCGAGGTCTTTCACGTCGTGGTCCACTGTTGTCTCCTCCTGTGTCATGACTGATTTTAAACTGCAGAAAAAAGGGGCGGGCTTGAGACCCGCCCCTTGGCTGGTGTGACGAACCGTCGAAGGCTATCGGTTGGCGTCCTTGCGTAGAGCTTTCGCCTTATCGGTCTTTTCCCAGGTAAATTCCGGCTCGTTGCGGCCGAAATGGCCATAGGCTGCCGTCTTGCGGAAAATGGGGCGGCGCAGTTTCAAGTGGTCGATGATCCCGCGGGGGGTCATCGGGAAATGTTTTCGTACCAACTTGTCGAGGATTTCAGGTGCCACCTGTTCGGTGTCCTTGGTATCGACAAGGACAGACACAGGATCTGCCACACCGATCGCATAGGCTAATTGCACCTCGCACTTTGAGGCCAAGCCGGCGGCCACGATGTTCTTGGCGATATAGCGGGCCATGTAGGAAGCCGAGCGGTCGACCTTCGAGGGATCCTTGCCGGAAAAGGCTCCACCGCCATGGCTGCCGTGTCCGCCGTATGTGTCGACGATGATTTTGCGGCCGGTCAAGCCGGTGTCGCCCATCGGGCCGCCGACGACGAACCGGCCGGTCGGATTGATGTGGTGCTTCACGCTCGCGGGGTCGTACAACCCTTTGGGCATGACCGGGCGGATGACATGTTCCATCAGGTCCTTCTCGATCTGTTTATTGGTGACGTCGGGACTATGCTGAGTGGACACGACGATGGTATCGATCCGGAAGGGTTTTCCGTCCTTATACTCGACGGTGACCTGGGATTTCCCGTCCGGACGGACCCATTTGAGAATTTTCTTCTTGCGGACCTCCGCCAAGCGCCTGGTCAAACGGTGCGCCAGCACGATCGGCGTCGGCATCAGCTCCGCGGTTTCGTTTGTGGCGTATCCGAACATTAAGCCTTGATCACCGGCGCCGCCGGAATCAACTCCCATGGCGATGTCGCTGGATTGCTGGTGGATCGAGGTAAGCACCGAGCAGGTATTCGAGTCAAAACCCCAGGAGGCATCGGTGTACCCCACGTCCTTGATGACATCTCGGATAATGTCAGGGATTTCCACGTAGGCTTTGGTGGAAATTTCTCCGGCAACGAATGCGATGCCGGTCGTAAGGATCGTTTCGCAAGCCACCCGCGAAAACTTGTCTTGGGCGATAATGGCGTCCAAGATTCCGTCTGAAATTTGATCCGCAATCTTATCCGGATGACCCTCGGTGACCGATTCAGACGTAAAGAGGTAGTTGTGTCTCATTGTTCCCCCTGGAGTTGATGTGAATCGAGGTTTCGGCGGTTGAGTTTCCTGGGTCTGACGCCCCAACCTGGAAGACGCTATGTTCAGGGTGGTGAATAACTCCGCAGAAAACTGAAGCAATAGTAGCTGACCGGCCTATATTTGTCCACCACTTCGAGCGATTCAATGCTCAGTCTCAGCGCACGGTGGCATTGCTTGACAGTCCTTCAAAACCACTTGTAAGATAGCTTACTTTTCGCGTATTTGGCCCGTTCTTTATTTATAGAAACGCTCTGCTCCGGCCAATCCAACCTCGGGTAGCGGCCTTCCTTGGCCTCAGATCCCATACGTCGCGACCCATCGGGTATGATGATGGAGTCTGCACGAAGGCCGGTTCAGAGCAGGTAGGTGTGTGTGGTGTATGGACGGTAAGCCCGACGTCGTGTCAGAACAGCCTGTACCAAGCCCCTCTGCTTCCCGCCTGGGTTGGGAAGAGTTTTCCCGCGAAATCGTAGAGTTTTTTGCGTCGATTAAGCTCGCGATGTTTCTGTTCATTGCCCTGGCTATGACCGCCACGATTGGGACGGTTATTCAGCAGGGTGAACGGGCGGAAACCTATGTTCAGGAGTATGGCGAAGAAGCCTACCGATGGTTCCTTCGACTCGGCTTCACCGACGTCTACCACACCTGGTGGTTCACCGGTTTGCTCGGCCTCCTCTGTGTGAATTCGCTGACCTGTTTCTATAAGCGCTTTCCCGGTGTCTGGCGTTCCATGCGCCAGGATAAGGTCAGCGTGTCGCGGGCGTTCATTCAAGGCCTGAGGAACCAGACGGTGCTGTCGGTCAGTGAGTCCACCGAACCGGTTGCAGAACGGTTGGTGAAGTTGTTCGGCGAAAAGGGGTATCGTGTGCTCGCGAAGAGTGATCCAGGCGAGGTCACGGTGTACGCCACGAAAGGGATCATGGGGCGGGTCGGTGCCCACGTTGCTCACCTTAGTGCGACCGTCATTGTCTTAGGTGGATTGATCGGGAGTTATTACGGTTTCCAGGAATTTGGGGTGTGCCTGGAAGGGCAGACATACCACATTCCACGAGGGAATTTTGACCTCCGTGTGGATAAGTTCTGGATCGATTACCACGAAAACGGATCCGTCAAGTCGTACAACAGTACCCTGACAGTCATCGATCAAGGCACGCCGACGATTACTAAGACGATTACGGTCAATGATCCGCTCGTGTATAAAGGGATCTGGTTCTACCAGTCGAGTTATGGGGATGCGTGGGATCAGATCGAGGTTGCGCGGTTGAACATCAAAGAGAAGGCAAACGACAAAGTGGTGGCGACGGTGGATCTCGAATGGAACAAGGAAAAGACCATCGAGGGGTTGCCGTTAAAAGTGAAAATGACTGATTTTGTGGCTGATTTCGCCTTTAATTCGACGGAAAAAAAGGTCTTCTCTAAGACCGCCGAACATTCGAATCCGGCCATTCGGTTGGCGGTCGACGAGCGAAACACGGTTCAGTCGACGCCCTGGGTCTTCTATCACTATCCCGACCTCTTCGAGATCAAGGATTCTGCCTACCAATTCGAATTCATCGGGTACCAACCCAAAAAGTTCACTGGGCTGCAGATTGCGAGGAATCCCGGCATCAACATGGTGTGGGTGGGCTGTACGATGCTGGTCGTAGGTATGACCTTATCGTCGCTTATTTATCACCGCCGCCTGTGGGCAAAGGTGGTTCCTGATGAAATGGGCGTCAGGGTGTATGTGGGTGGGACGACGCACAAGAGTCAGATCGACTTCGACAAAGAATTTAGGAAATTGACCGAGAAGATCCAGGCGAAACCCCTCTCTTAAGCTGTTGCAGCCGCGATCGGGGCTGAGTTGTTCGGTCGCGCTGTCACCTACGATAGACGGAGGTCCGTATGATGCGTTCATTGTTTCTTTTCGATATGACCTTCTGGTTGTACCTGGCGGCGCTCGGGCTGTACGTCGGGTATTTGTTCGCGAAGCGACCGACTATGCAGCTTGCGGCAGCCGGCCATCCCATCGAGAACCTCGAAGAGCGTGACGGGGCTTGGGCGACCCAATTGGGTCAGGTGGCCACGTTAGTGACCGTGTTCGGATGGCTCTTGAATACGCTGGCTTTAGTCACGCGCGCATTCGAACGCATGCAGCACTCAGGCACATTTGCACCCTGGTCCAACCAGTTCGAAGCCATGGCCTACGTGTCCTGGGCGATCATCCTGGGATATGTGCTGTTGGAGTTTCGCTACAGGATCAAGGCCGTCGGGGCCTTCGTCGTCGGCATTGGGTTCATCGCGATGGGAGCGGCCTCACTCCTGCCCTATCGCTACCAGACCGCCGAGCCGCTCGTGCCGGCACTGAACAGCTATTGGATCTACATCCATGTGTCAGTGACGTTGACCAGTTATGCTGCGTTTGCCATGGCGGGTGGTTTGGGTCTGATGTACTTGTTCAAGGAGCGAGCCATCAATCGGGGCAGTCAATCCAGGTTTTATGCGGCCTTCCCGGACCTAGAGACGATTGATGAGCTGGGCTATAAGGCCATTATGTTGGGCTTTCCGCTACTCGCCTTCGGCATCATTCTCGGCGCCATGTGGGCGAACTATGCCTGGGGCGGCTACTGGAGCTGGGACCCGAAGGAAACCTGGTCTTTGATTGTGTGGTTGATCTATGGTGCTTATATCCATGCCCGCATGACACGAGGGTGGGAAGGGCATAAGGCTGCGGTGTATGCCATCTTTGGATTTCTGATGGTCATTTTTTGCTTCTGGGGCGTGAACTTCTTGCTGTCCGGCTTACACGCCTACGCATAACCCATGGCCGATCAATCCACCCAGCAATCCGTCGTTTCGCCCTCCCGGACCGGTCCGTCCCGCACGATCGTCGTGCTCGCTGCTGCCGCCATCCTCGGTGTGATGTTCCTGGTGGTGTGGCTCCAAAGTTCGAAGTACGAACCGCTGGTCGTGGGAAAAGAGGCGCCGGATTTCGAGTTGCCTGATTTGAACGACAAGCATCAACGGCTCTCTGATTACCGCGGTAAGGTTGTGTTCTTGAATTTTTGGGCGACGTGGTGCAAGCCGTGCCGTGAGGAGATGCCTTCCATGGAGGTGCTCTACAAGAACTTCGAGAAGGATGGATTGGTGATCCTGGCCGTCAGCATCGATCGGGTGACCACCAAGAAAGATATCCCGCCGTTTGTGAAGGGGTTGAGCCTCACCTTTCCCGTGCTCGTGGATTCGTGGGGGCAGACGGATAAACGGTATAAATTGATGGGCGTCCCGGAAACCTACATCATCGATCAACAAGGTATCCTCCGCGAAAAGGTGATCGGGCCCCGGGATTGGACGCGCTTGGACAATCTCAAGGTCTTGACGCAGCTCTTGAAGCCGGGCGAGAAAGCTGCCCGGTTGACTCCTTCGCAGGATGGTTCCGCGCTCTAGAGGGCACGATGAACCGTTGGTTCTTAATCCCGGTCTTGTGTCTTGGGTGGGCGGGTGCCGGGCCCTTGGGCGTCGAAGCCGACGATATCCGCAGCCCTGAGGCCGCGCCGTTGCTCGTTGCCGACCGCATTCCTCAGCTGAACGAAGAAGCTCCGAACTTCCTCCTGAAAGACTCGCAAGGGTTCAATGTCACGCTGGACCAATTTCGCGGAAAGGTCGTGCTGTTAAACTTTTGGGCCACTTGGTGCGGGCCCTGTAAGATCGAGATGCCGGCGATGGAGCGTCTGTACCGGTCATTCAGCAGGAAAGATTTCGAGATCCTCGCGGTGTCGACCGATGCTCAAGGGGCAGCGGTCACGCGACCCTTTCAGCAGGAGGTCGGGTTCACCTTCCCCGTACTGCATGACGCCGACTTCCGCATCGGCCTGCGGTATGGAGCACGTACTTTACCGATGACGTTTCTTATCGATCGCAAGGGTATTATCCGCAACCGCATTCCAGGCGCGCGAGATTGGAATACGCCGGAAGGCCGGCGTCTCGTCGAATCACTGTTACAAGGGTCCTAGGCATGACCGAATCGGTGCAATCGATCTCGCTGGTTGCGGCCTTTTCCGCCGGCCTGCTGTCCTTCGTCTCTCCCTGTGTGCTGCCGCTCGTGCCGTCCTACATTTCCTATATCACGGGCCTCTCGATCGAACAGCTGACCGATGTGTCGGAACGCAGCAAGTTCCGGAAGGCCATCGTGGTGAACTCTCTGCTCTTTATTGCAGGGTTTTCAGCTGTGTTCGTGGCGTTCGGCGCATCCGCCAGTTTGCTGGGGCAGGCCCTGATGACCTATCAGGAGCACCTGCGACGCTTCGGAGGCATCGTCGTTATCGTCTTCGGCCTCTATCTGTTGGGCGTATTGAATTTGAACTTCCTGAAGATGGAGCATCGCTACCAGTTTCGGAACCGTCCCGCCGGCCTTCTCGGGTCGTTTTTGATTGGGGTCGCCTTTGCGGCCGGGTGGACGCCGTGCGTGGGACCGGTGCTCGGCACCATCCTGCTCTACGCCAGCACCACCGAATCCTTGCTGAGTGGGGTTATTCTATTGACCTGCTATTCGTTAGGACTGGCCCTCCCGCTGTTCCTCACGGCCCTGGGGGTCGATCGGTTCCTCGGTTATTTCAAGGAAGTGCGCGCGTATCTCTGGGGAGTCTCGACCGTCAGCGGTGTCTTGCTGATCGTGGTGGGCGTGATGATTTATGCCAATTCACTCACGATGGTGACGAGTTTCCTGGAGCGGTACGGTATCGGCTGGTATCTCGGTCAGTAGCCTCGCCTCGATTCATTCCTTTCGCGGTACGTCTGC